>Ash_p2__coassemble_756_pt1 | contig 82232 bp, 69 predicted proteins | sample Ash_p2__metabat2_high_PE_029 | metagenome-assembled genome bin Ash_p2
CCCACAACCTTCTGATCCGTAGTCAGACGCTCTATCCAGTTGAGCTAATGGCGCATGTGCTCAATTATCATATGCATCTCCTGCCAAAAAATCAAGCCTGAATTCAAGATTTTTTTTGGAAAGACTGCAGCCGGCCAGACTGGTCCAAATCGGTTTCCAGACCGGCAAGGCTTTCGATAAAAAGTGCGAGAACAGTGTAGCAGAAAAATGCAGAAAAAGTATCCCCCAGTTCAAAAACCAGTAAAAAACCGGAGCAGCCAAAACGTGCTCCGGAAAAGGCTTTTGCCGGAATGGACTGGTTTTTGCCTGGAAATGAGTCGTTCGATGCTACAGCCTGTAAGGCTGCTGGCTGATCGCCCCAATGGAAACCAGCCATTCGCGGATTTCCTGCTCGGGGACGCTGGCTGAAAAACGCTTTCCTTCTTCCCACTGGCCGCCCTGGGCAAGGGCTGCCAGATCAGCGGCGCTGGATCCAATGCCGGAAGAAGCGGAAGTGGCAAACGGATAAACGGTTTTTCCCTCAAAGCTGTTCGCTTTGATAAACGAGTCCACCGGCCAGGCCGAAGCGCCCCACCAGATGGGATAGCCCAGGCAGACGGCATCGATGTTTTTCCAGTCTGGAACTTCAATCGAGACAAGGGCCACCTCCTGCAGGGCGGAATCGTCATGTTCCTTGCTGACGCGGCTGTCGGGATTGCGGTAGTCCAAATCCTGGGAAGCATAAGCCTGCTCAGGGGTGATGACAAACGTGGAGGCACCGCTCAGATCAGCATATAGCGGGCGGCTTGTTCGGTATTGCCGGTGGCTGAGAAACAGGTCACAACCGACCGGCTTTCTTCACCAGGTCCATCCTGGCTGGTATTCGAAGCAGCCTGGGTGGATGAGCCCTGCACGCTCAAGTTTTTGGCAGAGGCCGTTTGCGAGGAAGCCGGGGCGGGGGAAGAACAGCCGGCTGCCATCAGCAGCAAAAGCGGCCAGGCAAGTGCTTTTTTCTTAACATCTTCAGATCTCCTTTCCTGATTTTCATTTGTTTTCTTTTTCACCTTTGCAGGCAAAGAAAACTTCAGGTCAAGAAGCTTTACAAAAGAACAAACACCTTTTTAAAACTTCCTGCCGCAGGGCAGCAATTTGGGAAAGCCGGCTGGCTCTGGAGGGGACAATGAAGAAAACAAGCAGACAAAACAGGTGGTGAAAGAGATTTTTGTGATAAATAAAGACAAAAAATCAGTCTTTAACGATTGATATTCTTAAGAATTGGATAAGAAAGAGGGAAAGTCCGAAATATTGGATGCTTTTAAAGGCGATTTGTTATACTTGACTAATAGACAGAGGTGAAAAAATGCTAACAAAGAAACAGCTTGAATCCCTGCTGAGCCTGGCCATGAAGTCACAGGCCGACTTTGCCGAGATTTTTGAAGAAGAAACACACACCGAATCGATCTCCATTGTGAATGACGATGTTGAAGATATCAACCGTGCCGTTCGCGCCGGGGCCGGAATTCGCCTGTATAAAGGAACCTCTTCTGTTTATGGCTATACCAATGAAATGGATATGTCTTCTCTGGAAGAGATTGTTAACGATTTAAGAAACGCCATCGGCGAAAAAGCCGACGGCCCGACGATTGTTTTAAATGAAAAGGAAATGGCCCAGAATATTTCCCCGGTCGAAATCGATCCGTTTGCTACGGACGATGAAGTCAAGATCGGCATGATCCGGGAAGCCATTGACGCTGCCCGCGATGCGGACGAGCGCGTCTTCAAGGTTTCTGCCGGCCTGGCCTCCAGCCATCAGGAAGTCCAGATTGCCAATACGGAAGGCCTGTTTCGCGGCGATGTGCGCCAGCGCTCGCGCATGCGCGCCAGTGCCTTTGCAAAGGAAGGAACTAATGTCCAGTCCGGATCGAGCGCTCCAGGCGCCAGCCAGGGCCTTGAATATTTTACCGGCCAGCACGCTCCTGAAAAAACCGGCCGGGAAGCTGCCCGCGTGGCCGGTGTGCTGCTGAAGGCAAAGAAAGCTCCAAGCGGCGTGATGCCGGTCATTATCGACAATGGTTTTGGCGGTGTTATTTTCCACGAAGCCTGCGGCCATTCGCTTGAAGCGACCGGCGTAGCGAAAAACCAGTCGGTTTTTGCCGGCAGGAAAGGCGAACAGATTGCCAGCGTAAAAGTAACGGCGATTGATGACGGCACCATGCCGGGCCAGTGGGGCAGCCAGAACATGGATGATGAGGGCAATCCCCAGGAAAAGCGCGTTTTGATCAAGGATGGCGTCCTGACCCAGTACATGATTGACCGCCTCAACGGCCGGCGCATGAAAAGCCCGTCATCCGGATCGGGAAGACGGGAATCGTACAAGTACGAACCGACCAGCCGGATGTCCAACACCTTTATCGCTCCGGGAACGGACAAAAAGGAAGACATGTTCAAGGACATCAAGTTTGGCCTGTATGCCAAAAGCATGGGCGGCGGATCGGTCAACCCGAATACCGGCGAATTCAACTTTGGCGTCAACGAGGGCTACCTGATTGAAGATGGCAAAGTCACCGACCCGGTCATCGGCGCGATGCTGATTGGCAGCGGTGCTGAGATCCTCAAGAATATTGACATGGTTTCCGATAACCTGGAACTTGCCCAGGGCATGTGCGGATCGGTTTCCGGTTCGGTTCCGACCAACGTCGGCCAGCCGGCTATCCGCGTGAAATCCATCACAGTAGGAGGTACCGACAGTGAATAAGCAGAAATGGATCGACAGGGCCGCCGCGCTTGGCATTGACGGTTTTGAGATTACCCGGACACTGAGCAAGTCGCGGGATGTCACCTGGTTTGAAAAAAAGATGGACACTTTTGTCACATCCAAGATTCTTTCCACGAGCCTGCGGGCTTTGATTGACGGGAAAATCGTTTCAACGTCCCTGGAAAAAGTTGACGATGACCAGATCGATGAAGTCCTTGGCGGCCTGATTGCTGCGGCTAAGGAAGTTTCCGAATCGGAAAAAGACGAACTGGTCGGTGTGATAGAAACTGAAGAAGTCCGCTCCACGAAAGTCTGGAAAGAACCGGATGCCGAAACGATCAAGGCAGTGCTGGCTTCCCTGGAACAGAAGCTGCTGGATGCCGACAAGCGGGTGACCATGGTCAATGACCTGGGCTTTTCCAGCGGCAGAACCCAGAGCGAACTGTCCAACTCCTTAGGCGTAGAAGTCGCAGATGCTTCCGGCGTACAGGCCATTGTAGCGGCCATTACCATGGTGGACGGCGACGATCTGCGCGATGGCTACCTGGTAAAGCTGGTTCCGGATCTTGAGCAGTTTGACCAGGATGCCTTTGTGCATGAACTGGTTGAGGATGTAGCCGGCCAGCTGCATGCCCGCTCGCTTTCGAGCCGCACCTGCCCGGTAATCATCAACTATAAAGCCATGTCCACCCTCTTTTCCTGCTTTGCGGCCATGTTCTACGGCTCCATGATTGCCAAAGGCATTTCGCCGCTGACGGATAAGCTTCATGAAAAGATCTTCTCCGACAAGATCAGCGTGATCGATGATCCGCGAAACCTGGATGCCCTCTATTTGCAGAACTACGATGATGAAGGCCATCCAACGGCTGCCAAGACGGTTGTCAACCATGGCGTGTTTGAAACCATCCTGCACAATACGAAATCGGCCCTGAAAATGAATGCCAGCTCAACCGGCAACGGCTTTAAATCCGGCGCTGGCGCTACGGATGTTTCGGCCATGAATATGTACATTGTCCCGGGCCAGGACAGCTTTGACCAGCTGCTGGCAAAAATGGACAATGGGATAGTCATTACCGAACTGGCCGGCATGCATGCTGGTGTCGATCCGGTCAGCACCAACTTCTCGCTGCAGGCCAAAGGCTTCCTGGTTGAAAACGGCAAAAAAGTGCGCCCCCTGACCCTGATTACCATTGCCGGCAACTTCCTTGAACTGATGAATGATGTAGAAGCGGTTGGCAATGACCTGAAATGGGAGACCCGCAGCATCGCCTGCCCGTCGATCCTGTTTAAAAAAGCTGCTATTGGAGGAAACGAATAATGGAGTTCCAGTTTGACAACGATATCCTGCGCAAGGCCCTGCAGAACCTGCGCGAAGAAAACAACGATGACAACCTGATTAAAGCCGGCCAGGCACTGGTGGATACCAAGGTCATGGTCCCGGCCAAATGGGACAAGGATCCGGAAATTGATGCGGAAGGCAAGACCCATTTTGCCCCGGATACCAAGGTCGCTCCGCTGGTTGTCACCAATGAAAACGGCGTCAAGCTGTTTCCGTTCTTTACCAGCGTCGAAGAAGTCAAGAAGCTCTACGGCGAAAAAGGAACCAACTGCGTGGTGCTCAGCATGTCGCAGTATATGCCGATGCTTTTAAGCGCTAAGAAGGAAATCACCGGGATCGTTGTTGACCCGGCTGGTGTTGATGTTCCTTTCCCAACCCAGTTTCTGGAAGGTTTTGTCAAAGCCTACAAATCGCCCCTCAAGCAGCAGCAGATCAACAGCGGTGAAAGCCTGTATTTGAGAAACCCGGAAGGCAATCTCCAGGATATGGAAGCAGCCCTGATTTCCGGCGGATTCCACGATCCGGCCATCAATGCCATTTACCTCAAGGAACGACTGGAAACCGACCATCCGGAAGAAAAGGCAGAAAACCAGAAAGTGCACTGGTTTATCCTGATCGATTCCGATGAAAAAGATACCGGCATTTTCACCCGCTTAAGCACCCTGATCAAGCCGGCAGCCAACGGCAAGGATATCGAGTTCATGTTTGCCGATACCCGCCTGGGCCAGGATATCAAGCGCACATCCAAGCCGATTTACACCAAGATGTTTAACTGATCAATAAATGCTTTGCCAATGAATGCGGGAATGTGCGTTGGCCTTCCCGTCTGGGCATGAGCCTGATTTCAGGGCTCATGCCCTTTTTCGATGGCCTGGAACTGCTTCTTCCTGCCTGACGCTCTCCCTTTGCTTCAAGCGGGCTGCCGGTCTGCCGGCAGTCCCTTGCCTGTTTTAAAGCCATGGGAACCCGGCGGACGCCTGCTCAAAAAACATATGTGCTTTTTAGCGGATACAATAGAAGCTGAAAGCCAGGCAAATCCGGATGGATCAGATCCGGCGGATTTTTCGAAGAAAAATTCCGGGAAAGGAGCCGCCATGAACGAGAAAGAAAACAAAGTACAGTCCGGAAAGAACCCTCCCCAGGATTTAAAGGACAAGGCCGGAGTGAAGACGGCTGGCCTTGAGCAGCTGGCAGACCATCTGCCGCAGGGTGTGCGCAAGGTCATGTCCACCCTCAGGCAGGCCGGCTTTGAAGCCTTCCTGGCTGGGGGCTGCGTGCGGGATGCCTTAATGGGTCACAAGCCGCATGATTTTGACATTGCGACCAGCGCCAGGCCGCAGCAGGTCCAGGCTCTTTTTGAAAAGACCATTCCGACCGGCATCAGGCATGGCACGATCACCGTCCTTGAAGATGGCGAGCTGATTGAAGTCACCACATTCCGGACGGAAGGAAGCTACCAGGATCACCGCCATCCCGACCAGGTAGAATTCGTTAAGAATATTGAAGACGACCTGTCCCGCCGTGATTTTACGATCAATGCGATGGCCTGGAATCCTCAAAGAGGACTGGTCGATCCGTTTGACGGGCAGAAAGATCTGGAAGAAGGAATCATCCGGGCGGTAGGCGATCCCGAAAAACGGTTTGAAGAAGATGTCCTGCGCATGTTCCGGGCGTTCCGATTTGCCGGGCGCTACGGGTTTAAAATCGAGGATAAAACCCGCAAGGCGATTGAAAAGCTGACGGACAGCGCCTCCATGGTGGCTATTGAGCGGGTGCGGGAAGAAGTGGAAAAGATCATGAAAGATTCACCCCAGATTCTCGACCAGATGACCCTGCTTTTGCAGCCCTGGATTCCCGAGCTGGAAATCATGAAAAACACACCGCAAAACTCGGTATATCACTATACCGATGTCCTGCATCATACCCTTGATGCCCTTTCCGCCATGCCCCATTATGATCCGGCAGTTGCCTGGGCTTTGTTATTGCACGATACGGGCAAGCCCGCGGTCAGGCAGACGTATGGCGGCCATGATCATTTCAAGAAGCATGAAGCTGAATCCGCCAGGCTGGCAGCCCAGATTGTCCGCACGCTCAAGCTTCCGAAAAAAACCGGCGAGCAGATTGTGAAGCTGGTCGGCTTTCACGATACGTTTTATGCGCCCCGCCTGCTCAATCTCTGGAAGCTGCGGGTGCTCCATGGATTTTCCGATGAAGAAGTTGAAAAACTCTTCGATGTGCAATACGGCGATATCATGGCCCATGTCAGCCATGACCGGCTGAAAAACCTGGAAGAATTCCGCCGCTTTTATGAAGCCGAAAAAAATCTGCACCCGCTTTCGGTGGGCGAGCTGAAAATTAACGGAAAAGATGTCCTGGAAAATACCAGCCTGAAAGGAGCGCAGATTGCCAAAGCCCTGGATGCCATCCTCAAGGAAGTCATCCTCCATCCGCAGCTGGATAACCGTCCGGACCAGCTGGCGCTTTTAGCCCGCGAAGAAAAGCGGATTGCGAGTCTTTCCAATAACCAGACGAAAGAAAAACTGTAATCAGAAAATGAGAAGAAAGAAAAACCAGAAAGGAAACCGAATGAGAAAAATCATTGTCCATACCCTTAGTGCAGCTTCAGGCCCGTTTGCCATCCATTCCGGCCCTGTGAAATCAGGAGAGAGATCGTGAATACGATGGCGATTGTCATTCTTGTTTTAATCCTGGTCCTGCTGGTCGTGCTGTGTCTTGGGCTGGGACTGGTCATTATGCGCCAGGAAAAACTGGAAAAGCGGATGAGCCGGGAAAGGGAAATCTCCGCCGTCAGCCTGGATACGATCCGCAATATCAGCCGCAAGATGGATACAGTCCAGAACCAGTCGGCCCTTTCCTTGCAAAGTGCAAACTCGCTGCAGGACCAGGTGCATTCCATCACCCAGGTCATGACCAATGCCAAGCGGCGCGGCAGCTGGGGCGAATACCAGCTGGAAAGCCTGATCCGCACGTACCTGGGGGATAATGACCGGATTTACTCCGTCCAGTATCATCTCAAAAACGGGCGGATCAGCGATGGCGCGTTCCATCTGCCCGATACAGACAAGGTTCTTTGCATTGATTCCAAGTTCCCCATGGAAAACTACATCCGGATGAACGAAGAAAACGGGGATGAAGAATACTACGAAAGGGAACTGCGCAAGAACGTAAAAAAGCATATCCAGGATGTTGCCGGCAAGTACATCACCGAAGAAACCCTGGATGAAGCGATTCTTTTTATTCCCAACGAGGGCGTGTTTGCCTGGCTTTGCGGGCCGGGATCGGACTTGATGGAATTTGCGATGGCCAGTCATGTCATGCTCGTTTCCCCCACAACCCTTGGCGGGGTTGTCTTCAACCTTTTAGCCAGCACCAAAAACTTCTGGCGCATCCAGAATCTTGACCAGATTGAAAAACAGATCGAAACGCTCGAACTGCAGGCTGAAGCCCTGGTCAGCCAGTGCCAGAAAGTACGCAAAACCGAGCAGCTGCTCGACAAGCAAAGCGCAGAACTGTCCAAAGCCTGCTACCGGCTGCTCTACCAGCTTGATGCCCTGTCCAATCCGGATGGCGACATCTCCGTACCAGCCAGCGAGAAGGGCCAGGGCCAGACTTTTGAAGACTATGCTTCTGGGCGGCCGGACCAGAGCGGCAAAATACTGCCTTGAAACGGATAAAAATCTCTTTGAGCCTGGCCAAAACCAGTCTTTACGAAAAACTGAAAGCTTTTGCGGCGCTTTGGATACGATTTCGTTCTCCGATTCCGGTGATTCCAGAAAAGATGTTCATCATCCCCGGCGCTAAACCGGTTGAGCGTTAAGATGAATCCGACAAGTCTGCGCCAATTCATGGAAAGGACTCTGCTATGTATTCGATGAGCGAACTGGCCCATAAATTTCTCGAACCCGTACTTCACCATCAGGCCATCTGCATTGATGCCACATTAGGCTACGGACGGGATTCCCGCTTTTTCCTGGAAGGAAATGCCCGCCGGGTGTTTGCCTATGAAATCCAGGAGGAACTTTATGAGGACACGACCCGGATGCTGCAAAGTCTCAATCCCGATTACGAAAGCCGGCTTCACACGTTTTTAAAAGACCATTCTCTGATGGACCAGGATCTGGACCTTTATCAGGGCCGGATCGATGCCGTAATCTTCAATTTCGGCTATGATCCGCACACGCTTTGCGGAATCTGCACCAGACCGCAGACATCCGTTCGCGCCGTTTCCATCGGCGCTGATCTTTTGAAAGCGAGAGGACGCATGGCCCTGGTCTTTTATCCTCATCCTGCGGGAAAGGAAGAAAAGAAAGCCGTAATGGAGATGCTCAAAGCCCGAAGCGATCTTGAACTGCTGGAAATCCGGCACCCCTTCAAGGACAATGCCCCGAGCCTGACTTGTGTTGAGAAAAAGCGTTCAGCGCGCAGCAAGAAGAATTCCACAGGTACGATTAATGACAACGAAAGAAAACAAAGCTCCGATTCCTGTTCTTAAGTCCGAACTGACCCACCACTGGCAGGAACGGCTCAACGGCAACAATCTCGAAGAAATGGTCATGCGCTACAAGGATGCCGACTATTTCAAAAGAGAAGACCCGGATATGGATCCGGAAACAATTATTTACGAGCACTTCGTCAAGGAGTCTTCGCCCGAAGAAGGCCACCTCAACTGGGGACACATTACGCTCTATCCCGGCCAGGTCAAGGACCAGTATTTCTGTACCAAGGGCCATTTCCATGTGAACCCGGATGCAGAAGAATACCTGCTTTGCATGAAAGGGGAAGGACTGATCATGTTCCTCTCCCGCGAAGGCGAATGCTGGTGCGAAGAGCTCGAGGAAGGAAGCCTGCACAAAATCCCGGCCAACATTGGAAGGCGCCTGATCAATATCGGCGATGAGCCGCTGATGCTCTCCCAGTGCCTCCCCAGCAATGCCGGTTTTGACTATGACTCGGTGGATGGACATCCATTCCCCTGCCACGTTTACGATGACGATGGCGACATGGCGATCATGGTCGATATTGACGAGACAAAACCTGTACAAAATGAACTCCAGGAAGAGGACATTGTAAAGTTCCTTCAGTCCTGATCAAAGGATCCTTCGCTGAAAGCTTACGGGCTTTCCGGCCGGCTGTACGATTGTGCCTGGTGCACAGAATCAAGACAGCCAGCGTACTTTACAGGCTTAAACCAGATTATTTTGCAAGAACAAGACGGCATCCGGAAATTCCGGGTGCTTTTTTTGCGCCCGAAGCAGCCCGCAGAATGCAGTCCGGTCCTCTGCCCATGTCCCCGCCAAAAAGCAGGGCGTAAAAAAGAATGGTGAATCGGGGCGGATGTAAGAAACTGAAAAGCGGATTTCCGGCTTTTTTTGGGGAGTACCGTAAGAAAACGTCCTGAATGGGGATCCTGAAAGAGGATGAATTATGAATCAGTAGAATGGCTTTTAGTAATATTATAAATAATTAAATTTATATATAATCGATGAGAATATTCATTAGAAAGCTATAAATCACATCTGTCATATTAAAACTTCTCATAATACTTGAAACTCTATCGTCATAAGATTGAATACGACAGCTTTACCAAAAGCATCAAATTCAAAAAAGTGACGAATTTATGACTTTCTATCCTGTCCTGCCGCAAAATCCCGCAAGGCAATCCTGGTTAAAAATCGTCCGAAATATCTGTATTTAATTCAGCAATATTTATATATTACATATTTCATTAATCGTTGAATATCGTATTATATTACGATATCTTCAGGATGAAGGCACGGCCAATGACCTGAAAGATTGGATAATTTATGACGAATTTAACAATATTATAAATCAATTTAATTATTAATTGGCGTGTTTTAAAAAAGATGAAGATTTGTTTCCAAACGATTAGCGACAGGCAGAATATCGCTTTTATATCGTAATAAAATGCGACAAGTGTTAATAGATGAATCTGATAAAACAAGATCAACGAGTCCTGTTTTATCAACTGATCTTCCGGATGGCGACAAGAAAAGGCGGCGCGTTTGGGCGGAATGCGCCAGCTGGAGGCCATCAGGAGTCAGACATCCTGAACGTTTGCCCTGTTTTGGAAACAGAAAGAGAGCTTTGAGACCAGGTGAAAACAGGAAAGGAAGAAAAACATGAACAATCGTTATCGAAATATTCTGAAACGGATCCCAGCGTCGGCACTGGCTTCGCTGCTTGCCGCTCAGGCTATTCAGGTTCCAGTCGCAGCCCAGTCCTTTGATGAGCCAGCTGGAGAGCAGGCATTTACAGAACAGGCAAAACAAAATCCGGACTCTCCAGATCCTGCCGCTCCAAACGGCCAGGAATCGGTTTCGCAGATGGTCCCGGCAGCCCATGAAGAAAGTGCCCGGTTTTCCAGCCCGGCCCAGGCGGATGGAAAATTCCAGGTTAACGGCACAGAATATGCTACTCTTCAGGAAGCCTTTGGGGCCATCCCTGCCGACGGTGCAGCAACTATTGAAGTAACCGGAAATGTAACGGTGTCCGAGACAGCCAGATGCACCGGTACCCGAAGATACATTACCCTGCGCAGCACTCCGGGACAGAAATTTACAATCACCCGCGGCGAATCTTTTGCCGGGTGCCAGGATTCGAGCCGCTCGACATACAATCCGGCCATGATTGAAATTGACGGCACGCTGACTCTGGAAAACATCATCCTGGATGATGACTCAAAAACAGCCGGGAAAAACTATGTTGAGGCCGGAACTGATGGCAAGGGAAAAGACCAGGGCAGCGGTGCACCCAATGATGATTCGGTCCAGGACGCTCTGGTTGCCATGTATGATGGCGGCGATATGATCATTTTAGGCGAGGGCTGCGAACTGAGAAACTTTGGCGGCATGTCAGCCGTGCGGGCTTCAGGCGGTGATATCCTCATGAAATCCGGAAGCAAAATCTCGGGAAGCAAGAAGTTTGATAACCGGGGAGTGGATGGCTCGTTTGGAGCAGCCGGAGCTGTCTGGCTGCAGGGCGGAACGTTTACGATGGAAGCGGGCGCGGTCATTGAAAACGTTCATGGCCGGGCCATTTACGCCGATGGTCAGGGAAGTATGGCTTCCATTTCCGGAACCATCCGCAATACTGTGAAAAACAGCTTTATGTGGAATGGCGAGGACAATATTCATGCCAGAGCCGGAGCAGAAATTGAAATGAAAAACGGGGCCATGCTTGAAGGAAACGGCACCAATGATCAGCATGAGGTTGAAGTCAGGGATCCGCTTGGGGTCGAAGTGATTGGCCCGGCCAAATTCATCCTGGCTGAGGGAGCTGTGATTAAAAAGCTGAACAACAGAGCAGTTCACACGACAGGCGAAACAGCCCTGGTCAATATTGATGGCGAAATCACTGGAATCAAAGGTGGAAAAATTAAAGGCACAAACCTGTATCAAAAGCCAGATTCTGTCTTCAACTTGCAGGGCGGAATCTGCACGATTGGCACCACGGGAAATATTCACCACAATATTGTGGGCCGTACAACGATTTATCTCCAGTCCAATACGCTCCATCTTTACGGGAAGGTAAACAACAATTTTTCAAACGATAAATCCGGCGGCGTAGAAGTCAACAACAACACCTATGGCGTATTTACCATGTATCCCGGTGCACAAATCCGCGATAACTATGGAAAAGAGCATGGGGCAGGCGTTATGGTCTGCCGCGGCCTTTTTACCATGGAAGGCGGAACAATTTCCGGAAACATTGGTGGAATGGAAGGCGCCGGTGTGAATGTGCGCCGCGGCGGACGCTTCATCATGAACGATGGCACGATCTCCCAGAATGTTTCGGCAGCCGCCGGCGGCGGAATTGCCTATGATGCTTCAGAAACAAACTATCCAAAGATGGCCATTGAACTGCTGGGCGGCCAGGTTTCTGGAAACATTATGAAGGCGACGGTTACTCCAGATGAGACGGCTGGAACAGCCAGCTGGTCAGGTGGTACGGCCAATGAAATGGCTCTTTATAACGGATCAGGAAATATCGAGAACAATGTCCTGATTTCACCAGCTATGAATATCGACCGCCATACACTGCTGGCTCCTTCAAACGTATTGTTATCCGTAACGGATGGCACCCAGTTTGCGCTGGCAGGGACAACAGCATTGAATAGGCTGAATACAGAGGCTAAAAATGCCGGAATGGACAATGCGAAAGCTTCTTTCTATGCCCATAACGACTCGGGCCTGGAAGGAGCCGTTTCCAATATTGCTCTGGAAGAGGACAAACCGGTCTGGATCATTGCCAAAAAGGTCGATGCAAGCGGCAATCCTGCTGAAGGACCGGCGATGCTTTATCCGGCGGAGCAAAAAGATGGAAAAGTACAGTTTGCACTGCCCGCAGAAATGGCAAACGGAAATGGCTGCGTGGCAGGCATTGTCCAGCCTGGAACTGTAAAGGGAAACCTGAATGTAACGACAAATATCGCTGAGCTCATTGAAGGCCAGGATTCCTACCCGATTGAATACACTCTGCACTTTAATCCGCAAGAATTTGGAGAAAATGTTGAGTCTGTAACCGTCGAGATCATTTCGCCGCTGCTTCAGGGAAATAAGACTATGTCACTGAGTAAAAATGCAGATGGAAGCTGGAGCGGCACCTGGACAGGTACACTGCCTAAAGAAAACTTCAAGGCGGGACAGTCCATCTTCACAGCAGCCAAAGCGACGATTCAGGCTGCAGAACAGCCTGACCAGGTCGTTTATGGAAATGGTGTCTCGATTGCCATGAAGGCCAAATCTTCCGGCGGCAATAAGCCGGGCGGCGGATCAGGATCCGGATCGTCTTCCCATCCCGGCCAGGTCATTGCCATGCACCGCCTGTACAATCCAAATTCCGGAGAGCATTTCTATACCCAGAACATTGAAGAACGGGATTATCTTGACAAGATTGGTTGGAATTATGAAGGAATTGGCTGGTATGCGCCAAAATCTTCTTCCGAACCGGTCTACCGCGTCTACAACCCGAATGCGGGCGATCATCACTATACCCTTGATGCCTATGAAAAGGATGTGCTCGTATCGCTGGGCTGGAAATATGAGGGAATTGGCTGGTATTCAGCCAATAAGAGAACCGGCCAGCCGCTGCATCGCCAGTACAACCCGAATGCCGTGGCCGGAAGCCATAACTTTACGGTCGATGAAAACGAACGGGATTATCTGGTAAGCCTTGGCTGGCAAGATGAAAGCATCGCCTGGCATGGCGTAAAGGTAAAGTAACTGCCTGATCACTGCGAAATGCAGAAATAGATCAGAACATTGTCCCGGACCAGAAGAACAGTCTTCTGGTCCGGGGCTTTTTTTCTAATTCAGGGAAATTTTATTTGGCTAAAGCAGCAGGCAAGGCCATCCGTTTGCCGCAAGAAAGGGACTGTGGTGTTTGAGGGGCTTTTTTCTCCAGCCTTGCGGCACAAAACGGGATTCATGTTGTTTTGTCCGGCTTTTCCTGTAAAGTGATTGAGACGGGAAAAAATCCGCAAATATCTCGGTTTTTGAAGGAAGATTCTTCTTTTAAAGCCGCCGGCAGGATCGATCCTGTCTGATCTGGAGCGCAGAAGAAAAGACAAAAAAGAAGGAGGAATTTTGTGGAAACAGCTCAGAATCCTTTAGGCACCGGGAAAATTTCAAAACTGCTGTTCAAGTTTTCCCTGCCTTCCGTTATCGCGATGCTGGTCAGCTCGCTCTATAACATTGTCGACCAGATTTTTATCGGCCAGGGGATGGGATATCTTGGCAATGGAGCGACAACAGTCGCTTTCCCCTTTACAACCATCGGCCTGGCATTGGCCCTGCTTCTTGGGGTGGGGTCAGCTGCCAACTATTCGCTGTTTTTAGGCCGCCGGGAAAAAGAAGAAGCTGCCCGTACCGTCGGGGCCGGCTTCAGCTTCATGATTGTTGCCGGCCTGCTTTACCTGTTTTTTGGCCAGGTCCTGATGAACCTGCTGCTGCCGGCTTTTGGGGCTACCGCTGAAAACTATGCCTATGCCCAGGAATACTCCCGGATTATCCTGATCGGCATGCCCTTTCTCATTCTGGGCAACGGCATCAGCCAGTTAGCCAGAGCGGACGGCTCGCCCAATTTTTCCATGATGATCATGATTGTGGGGGCAGTGATTAACTGCGTACTGGACCCGCTGTTTATCTTTGGCTTTGGCTGGGGCATGGCCGGCGCGGCCTGGGCGACCATCATCGGCCAGATCGCCACGGTTCTGGTCGGGCTCTGGTATTTGCCGCGCTTCAGGCAGATCCGTCTGGAAAAGAAAGACTTCCGGCTACGCACCGCTTACCTGCAAAAGATCTGCAGCGTGGGTGCTTCCGCCAGCCTTAACCAGGTCACGATCCTGGTTGTGCAGATCGTTTTGAACAACCTGTTCAAGCATTATGGCGCGCTTTCCGAATATGGGGCCAATATCCCGATTGCCGCGTCCGGAGTAGCCTTCAAGCTCAACGGCATCTACATTTCGGTGCTGGTCGGCATCGGGCAGGGCGCCCAGCCGATTTTAGGCTTCAACTATGGAGCCCAGCAGTATGACCGGGTCAAGAAATGCCTGAAACTGGCGATGCTTTCTGTTATTGTCTTAGGCTCGTGCGTCGAGCTGCTGTTCCAGTTTTTCCCTGAACCGCTTCTGGACCTGTTTGGCCAGGGGGATGCGCTCTATACCCAGTTTGGAGTACGGATGCTGCGCATCAACATGGCCTGCATCTGCATCCAGGGTGTTCAGGCTTTGGGATCCAACTATTTTGCGGCGATCGGCCAGGCAGCCAAGGGAGTCTTTCTGTCGGTAACCCGCTCGATCCTGTTCTATCTGCCGCTGGTCTTCCTCTTTCCGGCTTTGTGGGGAGTGGAAGGCATGCTGTTTGCGCAGCCGATTGCCGATGCGCTTTCCGTTGTTGTGGCGCTGATCATGATTTTCTTCTCCTTCCGGCAGATGAACCGGCTGGCCAAAGCCAAAGCAGCAGCTTAAAAGCGGCCTGCCTGGCTTAATCCACGGAAAGAGCTGGCTGTAAATATGGGCTGTGAATGTATAAAGAATAGATGGAAATATTCTTATAAATCAGGAAATGAAAAAGCGGTGCCCGGAGGGGCATCGCTTTTTGAATGGAAAACGGTAAAGGAGCAGAAGCCGTAATTACAGGCCAAAAAGCTGCTATTTTCCGGCTGCCGGTCTGGCCGGGGTATTATCCGGGGCGGACTCGGCATCGCCGCTCTGGTCAGCCAGGCGAACGAGCGTCTGGCGGATGCGGTGGCCGGCAATGCGCTTGATCTGGATGATCAGCTTGCCAATCTGGACTTCCAGCTGGCTGCCGTCATCCGGAATGTAGCCGATGCTGCCCAGGACATAGCCGGAGAAGGTTTCAAAATCATCGAGCTCGAGCGGAATGCCCAGGGCTTTGGAGACATCCTTGAGATTGGCTTCGCCCGCAATTCGCCAGACACCCCGGGGCAGCCGGACGATTTCAGCCTGGCGCTTTTCTTCTTCTTCGGACAGTTCGCCAAAGAGTTCTTCAATGATATCGTGCAAGGTAACCAGGCCGACAACGCCGCCGTATTCATCCAGGACAATGGCAATATAGTTGCGGCGGTTTTTCATCATGCGCAGCAGTTCATCGGCGGTGGTGTTTTCAGCCGCAAACATCGGCTTGTCGACACAGTGGTCGAGGATGTTTTTCTTGCCGTAGCCGTCCAGCCGGAAATAATCGCGTGTATCGAGAATGCCGATGATGTCGTCTTCACTCTCATTGCTGACGGGGTAAAAGGTGTGGCGGTTGGACTGGATGACCTGCTTCCACTTGGAGGGATCGTCTTTCATGCTCAGCACGACCATATCCGAGCGGTGGGTGCAGATTTCATCCAGGGTTGTCTGGCCAAGATCCAGGGCATTTTCCAGCACTTCGCGCTGTTCGGCGATTTCGTTTTTGGTCTGCGGATCCAGCAGCTGCTTGGTCAGCTCAATTCCCTGGCTGCGCTCAATTTTCGGGATCCAGGAAAACAGGAATAAAAACGGCTTTTCAAAGGAATGAATGGCCTTGTCCGAAAGCTTCCTGCCTTTGAGCGAGGAAAGAAACATCCGGCCGATGATCATCAGGACAATCATCAAACCTGCAGCCAGCCAGATCAGCGGGGTATCGGGCCATACTCCCAGCTGCAGGGCATACCCGCCAAAAAGGGCAGCCAGCCACTGGAAAAACTCGGCCAGAAACAGGTCCATCTGCCGGTTTTTGAGCAGGGATTCCTGGGAGTGCCATACATAAAGGATATAAAGCGATAAGATACAGGCTGCAGCAGCCAGCCCCACATAAAGATAAATCATAGGCGTTGTTATTGTTTCCTTTCAAGAAGTTTTAGCCGGCTGGAAAAGCAGCCGGCAGATATTCATAGTATACCGGGATTTGGCAGTGAAGAATACAAGGCGACGCCATCGGGCCAGCCGGCAAAACCCGCTTTAAAAAGCGGGCAGAGAAAAAGGCGGATAACAATCCGCCTTTTTCTGCCGCGTCAGTCAGGATCTCTTTGGAGATCCTGGTGCAAAGCGGCTGAAGGAAAGAAAAGAATCAGGGGCGAAGCCGGATCTTGAACCGGCTGGAGTGGTCCTTGGAAATCTCGGGAGTGATGATGGCATCGACTTTTTCGAGCTTTGGCAGGCCGTAATGCTTGAGCAGCGCCTGGCGGGTGACGATCCCGATAAAGATGTTGCGGTCATCCACAACCGGGACATAGTTCTGGTGCAGCGAAGTGTCGAGCAGCTTGCGCTTGGAGACATTAATATTGACCGCCGGCATGAAATCCGGGCGGATCAAGTCCTTGACCAGCGTGGCTTCCAGGATTTCCTGGCCGGTGCCTTTTTCAAGCAGGTACCATAAAAAATCGCCTTCGCTTACGCTGCCGGCGTATTCGCCATTGGCGGTGATGACCGGCACAGCCGTAAAGCCATGCTTCTTCATGGAAACCAGGGCCTCGCTTAAGGGAAGCGTGTCATAGAAAAACTGCAGGTCCTTTTTGAATTGGAGAAAGAAAATAACATTGTCGTTCATTAAAAAAATTTCTGGCGGGCTGGAAACAGGCAACAGGTCCTGAGACAGCCGCCTTACCTTCCTTTCATGAGGTAATTCGGGGCAAATCATCTGGATTGAATCGTTTGTGATGTGTTATGAGCAATACTGCCGACAGGCCGGCATGGACAGACAGAATCTGGAACTTCAACTGGAACCGGAAAATCAGCCGGGCACCAAACGGGCCGGTGAAGGGTTAAAAAAGAGCCAAATGACAGGCAAGCCCATCATTGAGCCGACGAAACAATTGAAACTGGATCAGTAAACAGGACCTCCAGAAAAAGAAGGGGAACCTGCTGGTCCGTTTTGCGACAGCTGGATCTTCCTGTTTTCATTTCTTCTGTCTCTATTGTAGGAAAAGATTTTGGGAAAAAACATAGGCGGATTGTGGGTTTTCCCCAGAAAAAGATTAAGTTTTTATGAATGTGAAAGCGCTATCGTTAAGAAATGACGAGATTGAGCCGGCAAAATCCGAAACAAGTCCGGCACTGGATTCCAGCTGGCAAAGAGCTCGAAATGGCCGGCAAAAACAAAGAGCCAGAGAAGAAATCCTGTAAAAGATGAGATAATCGTACTAAAGAACAAAGATCTTCTAAAAACGGCAAAAGAAGACAAAATCCTGAATATGACAGAAATAGTGTCATAAACTCAGCTAAAGTAAAGACAGATTCTGAAGAAAACCAGATGGCCGGCTTCCGGCCGCAGGGAAAGGAGAGCGCTATGAATGCTGTTGTAATGATTGACAAGAATAACGGACTGGCTTTTAATAACCGGCCCCAGAGCCGCGACCGGGTATTGATGGAGCGCATCGCCAAACTGACGGACGATGCTCCGATTGAAGCCGACGGCCATTTTGCCCTGATGCTGGAAAGCTATGGCTTTACGGTTGATCCTGTATCGTGCCCGCCGGCCGAAGATGCCTGGGTGTGGCTGGACCATACCCCGGATGAACAGGAGCTGGCCCAGATCCGGAAGCTGATCATTGCCCGGTACCGGGCGATCTACCCGGCGGACTGCTACTTTGATTTTGAGCCGCAAAGACCGGAGTGGATCAAGATCAGCCGCCAGATTTTTGCCGGCAGCAGCCACGACAAGATTATCCTGGAGGAGTACGTGCGTCAATAACCCCCACTTGCGCTTTGCGCTGAAGTGGGGGCTTGAAGGACAGAAATCAATTGTCCTTTAAGCCCCGTGCTGACTAGACCGACCTGGGCTTTTGTTCAGGTCAGACGTTATCTGCGAATATACAGGCACCAAAGGATGTTCAGCCAAGTCCTTTGCTCTGCGGCATGGCTTTAAACAGTCCTGCGGGGAAGGGACAGTGAGTCATGCATTTAAACCGCAGATAACCGGTCGATGGCTGTTTACTCTCATTTGAGAGAATTACTTATAAGGAGTTTTTTCATGCAGTATGTTTATGTTTTATCCAAAGACGGCAAGCCATTAATGCCGACAAAACGCTTTGGCAAGGTCCGCCATCTGCTTAAGGACAAAAAAGCGAAGGTCGTGCGCAAAGATCCGTTTACCATCCAGCTTCTTTACGAGTCCAAAACGTACATCCAGCCCGTAACTCTGGGCGTAGATGCGGGCAGCCGCCATATCGGCCTGTCCGCTTCTGCAAAATCGCAGGAACTTCTCGCATGGAATGTCTGGCTTCGGACAGATATCTCCAAAAATATCTCCACCCGAAGCGAGGCAGGAAAAGCCAGGCGAAACCGGAAGACAAGATACCGTCCGCCCCGCTTTCTTAACCGGAAGCATTCCAAACCAGATGGATGGATCGCACCCAGCGTTGAACAGAAGATCCGCTGCCATACGGATATCATCCGGGCTGCCTGCTCTGTTTTGCCGGTAAAGACGATTATCGTTGAAACTGCCCAGTTTGACACGCAAAAACTGAAGAACCCGGATATCCAGGGAGTGGAATACCAGAATGGCGGGCAGAAGGGATTTTCCAATGTCCGTGAATATGTCCTGTTCCGGGATGAGCATACCTGTAAACACTGCAAGTAAAAAAGCGGTGATCAAATCCTGCAGGTCCACCACCTGGAAAGCCGGAAAACCGGCGGCAATGCACCAGACAACCTGATTACCCTTTGTAAAACCTGCCATGACAAATACCATGCGCTGATTAACCAGAAAAAAATCAGCACGCCAGAAGGTTTCAAGCTTGTCAGGCGGGCAGAATCTTACAGGGACGCCGCGTTTATGGGGATTGTGCGAAAGACCATGTACAAGCGGCTGCAACAGACATACCCGGATGTCCGGGTTGCCTATGGGTATCCGACAAAAACCAGACGGTTTGAAAAAGGCCTGGCCAAAACCCATGTCAGCGATGCTTTGTGCATCAGCGAAAACCTGGATGCAAAGCCGTTAGAAACCTGTCTGCACTTTAAGAAGATCAGGCAGCACAACCGCCAGATCCACAAATTCAAGGTTTCGAAAGGCGGCAAGAGAAAAGCAAATCAGGCCCCTTACCTGGTCTGCGGATTCCGGCTGTTTGACAAAGTAGAATTCAATGGCCAAACCTGCTTTATCGCCGGCCGCCGACAGTCTGGCTATTTCGCTTTAAAAGATATAGACGGCAATCGCATTCATTCCAGTGCGAAAGCCAAAGACTTAAAGCTGATCCAGAAGAGGAAAGGATACCTGTCAGCAGAAAAAAGCAGGCAGATCCTGGATACCCACAAAGAAAGAGAGGGACGCAATTCCTCCCCCGCCTGAAGAGGCGGGGGTATCCTTGCGCGATCTTGATGAAGAATAAAAATCGATTGAAACGAAGCTTCAGACCTGCCAAAAGGGACCGGTTTGTGAACCATTCTGGCCGCTCCTGGATGCCGGCTTTATCCATTCTTTTGTGCTTTGCCCTGGTTTTAACCGGCTGCTCTTCAAAAAGCAATGACAGCCAGGCAGACAGTGCCTCGATTCAGGCATCGCTGGAAGAAAGCCGCGACAAGGCAGCCAGCTCGCAGGCGAAAGCGAGATCCGAAGCGGCATCAAAGGCCAGAGCACAATCGGAATCCGAAGCAGCCGCCAAGGCGTCTTCGCAGGCTGCTGCTTCCAGAGCGCAGGCTGACCAGGCAAACCCGGCTGCTTCTTCGATCAGCCTGGACCAGATTCCGCCCTATTCCGGCCAGCCGTACACCGTTATCAACGGCAACAATCCGTTTTTTGATCCCAATGAGCTGACAGCCGATTCCTTCCAGCACTATTTTGACCTGGATTCATTAGGCCGGGCGACGCTGGCTTACGGATCAATTGGCCAGGACATTATGCCCACGGGAAAGCGGGGCGATATTTCCTCAGTCCATCCTTCCGGCTGGCACCAGCATGAATATTCCTTTATCAAGGATGGCCAGATGGTTTACAACCGGTCGCATTTAATCGCCTATTCGCTGGCCGGGCAGAATGCCAACCCGAAAAACCTGATTACCGGAACCCGGTATTTCAATGCAACCGGCATGGAGCCTTTTGAAAGCCAGGTGCGCGACTACGTCAAGGAAACCGGCAACCACGTCATGTACCGGGTTACCCCGATGTATTCCGGAAACGACCTGGTCGCCCGAGGCGTTTTGATGGAAGCCGAGTCGGTCGAAGACAAGGGCGAGGGCATCAAGTTCTGCGTCTTTGTCTACAATGTCCAGCCTGGTGTTTCCATTGACTACGCCACCGGCTATACCCAGGCCGATGGCACGCAAGGCGATGGCGGCTCGAATACCGCCGCCTCCACCGCCCCGGCAGCCCCAGCCGCGCCTGTACCAGCCCAGCCGGATGAGCCGTCTTCTTTTACCCCGGCTCCAGATGCCGCCCCTGCGCCATCGCAGAATGCCGGGCAGGTGGAAAGCTATGTGCTCAATACCCACACCAAAAAGTTCCACCGGCCGGATTGCGCTTCGGTCGAGGAGATGTCGCCGGCCAACCGCCAGGATGTCCAGAATACCCGCCAGGATTTGATCAGCCAGGGCTATTCGCCCTGCAAGCGCTGTAATCCATAAGCCGGAGGGGAAAAACCGGACAAGTCAAGCCGCATTCCCGATAGATTTACAGCCTGCCTTGTCTTTCGCCTTTGCCGTGATACAATACTGAAGATTTAAGAAGTGTTAACTGGTCTGTCCATCACGGAGGTCGCGAATGAATAAAAAATCGCTTTTAACCATGAAAGATCTCACGAATGCTGAGATTTACGATCTGCTCAATGATGCGAAGGCTTTTCATAGTTCCCATAAAGATTGGCAAGTACCTGATAAGAATCATGTACTCATTGCTAATCTTTTTTTTGAGCCTTCGACACGTACGCACTACTCCTTTCTGATGTCTGAACATCGTCTGGGTGTGCAGTCGGTGGATTTCAATCCGGAATCCTCGTCGCTGACCAAGGGCGAAACGCTCTACGATACGGTCCGCACCTTTGAAGCGCTTGGCTATGGGCTGCTGGTCATCCGTCATCCGCAGGATGACTATTTCCGGCAGCTGGAATCGATCAATGTACCGATCATTAACGCCGGCGATGGGGCCGGCCACCATCCCAGCCAGTGCCTGCTCGATCTGCTGACCATTTACGAGGAATTTGGCCGCTTCAAGGATCTCAATGTCCTGATCTGCGGCGATATCGCCCACAGCCGCGTGGCGGCATCCGATGGCGAAGCCCTCAGGCGCTTAGGCGCACATGTCCGCTTTGCCGGCCCGAAGGAATGGGAAAGAGATGGCTATGCGTTCTTCGATTTTGATGAAAACATTGAATGGGCGGATGTCATCATCATGCTGCGCATCCAGCGCGAGCGCGGAGCGAAACTGTCCAGCCTGGGCGATGACGACTATCTCGATAAATACGGCCTGAACAAGGCCCGCTACGCCCGCATGAAAGAGCATGCCATCCTCATGCATCCCGCCCCGGTCAACCGCGGCGTGGAAATTGACACCGACCTGGTGGAAGCAAAGAAAAGCCGCATCTTCAGGCAGATGGAAAACGGTGTCTATGTGCGCATGGCCATGATCAAGCATGCCCTGGGCTATGACCCGTTTGGAAGGAGCCACGTCTGATGAAAACCATTCTGACCAACTGCCAGGTCTTTTACGACCACGCCCTGCAGCCCGGCGAAGTCCTCTTTGATGAAAGCGGAATCCTGGAAGCCGGACCGGGCGTAAACCGGCCGGATGACGAGTACGAAGAAATCGATGGAAACGGGATGGCGCTGCTTCCCGGACTGGTCGATACACATGTCCACCTGCGCGATCCGGGCTTTACGGAAAAGGAAACCATCGCTACCGGCTCAAAAGCCGCTGCCGCCGGGGGCTTTACGACGATCTTTGCCATGCCCAATGTTCATCCGTTCCCTTCGACAGTCGAGGTGATGAAGGAATACCTGGCCCGCATTGAAAAGGAAAGTGTCATCCGGACCATCCCCTTTGCGACCATTACCCGAAACGAAGCCGGAAAGGAACCGACCGATTATGAAGCCATTAAGCATCTGGGCCTGGAATGGTTCTCGGATGATGGCGTAGGTGTCCAGTCGGATGCCGTCATGGACCAGGCCATGACTGAGGCGAAAAAAGCCGGAGTGCTGTTTTCGTGCCATACCGAAGACATGAATTTTCGCAAGCCCAAAGCCAGCGTTCATGAAGGACCATACGCAGCAGCCAATGGCTGGATCGGCATTCCCGGCCAGTGCGAAAGCGAGCAGCTGATCCGCGATCTGAAACTGGCCCGCAGGCACGGCCTGCGCTACCATGCCGACCACATTTCGGCCAGACAGAGTGTTGAAGCCCTGGCCAAAGCCAAGGCGCAAGGCACAGACTGCTCGGCAGAAGTGACGGCACATCACCTGCTGCTGGAAGACAAGGATGTAAAAGGCCCCAACTGGAAGATGAACCCGCCGCTGCGCAGCCATGAAGACCGGATGGCGCTGATTGAAGGACTGGAAAACGGAACGCTCGACTTCATTGCCAATGATCATGCCCCGCATACAGCCCAGGAGAAAAAACGCCCCATGGAGCAGGCTCCTTTTGGCATCGTCTCGCTGGAAACGGCCTTCCCGCTGCTTTATACGGAATTTGTCGCGAACCAGCAGCGCTGGTCGCTGCGGCAGCTGGTCGAATGGATGAGCGAAAAGCCGGCCGCCCGCTTCGGGCTGGAAAAAACCGGGAAAATCGCCCCGGGCTGCCGGGCTGACTTCTTCCTGGCCGACCTGGATTGCCAGGATGTGATCGATCCGGAGCGCTTTTTATCCAAAGGGCACAATACTCCCTTTGCCGGCTGGCCGGTCAAAGCCCGGATCCTGAAGACCTGGTCACAGGGAAAGCTGGTTTACCAGGCCAGCTGACTTTGCCTGGCCAAAGCCAGAAACAGGGACGCAGCGAAAGCAGGAAGACTGGTTTCTTACGCGCAAGGAAGCAAAAATTGCAGCAGGGAATCAGCCAGATCGGATAAAAAAAGCAATAAACATACACGCAGAGGGCAAAATCAATCCAGGATGGATACAGCCGCTTTGTTCATCATAAAATAAAGAAACCAGGCGGCCGGCCAGCCGTAAGGGTATCCAGCATCCAGAAAACGGGAGCCTCCTGAAAAGAGGCAATTCTGAAGAAGAGAGAATTCTTGCAGGAAGAATGATCCTGGCGGGAATAAGGACCTGGATTTACCCCAGTGCACCGGCCGCTTGAAAAGGGATCAGGGATCCTGAAGATGGGCCCGGACAAGGACCTTGCAGGATCTGGAGGCTGCTGCATTGGGCCATTTGCAGATTGATACCCAGCCGGCCTGCAGGACAATATCCTGCAATAAATATAAGGAAGCATTTCAAAACCGGATCCTTTAACGGGATTGCGCAAAAACAAAAGCCGGACCGACGGGGACTTAAAGATTCAGCCCGTATGGCTCAGGCAAAAAAGCCAGGAAATGGAGGATTTTATGGACAGACTGCTTGTACTGGAAGATGGCAGCGTCTGGAAAGGACAGGGCTTTGGCTCTGATCACTTCCAGGTTGGCGAGCTGGTCTTCAATACGTCAATGACCGGATATCAGGAAATCCTGACCGACAACTCTTACTGCGGACAGATCATCATGATGACCTACCCGCTGATTGGAAACTACGGCATTAACCGCGATGACTGGGAAAGCATTGAACCCGTCGCCTTTGGCATGGTTGTCAAGGATCTTTGCGAAGAGTTCTCCAACTGGAGAGCGGACTCGACTCTCGATGAATTCTGCACCAAGCAGGGCATTCCGGGCATCAGCGGCATCGATACCCGCGCCCTGACCCGCCGCATCCGCGAAAAAGGCGTCATGAAAGCCATGATGTGCAATGCCGATGCCGATGTGGATAAAGTTCTGCAAACAATCCGGGAAACAGACGACATGCATGACCAGGTCAAAAGAGTCAGCTCGCCCCGGCTCTACTCGGTTCCCAACCGCGGCCTGAAAGTGGTTGTCATGGATTTTGGCTGCAAGCTTGGCATTATCCGCGATCTTTCCGCCCGCAACTGCGACATCGTCGTTGTGCCGTGGGATACGGATGCCCAGACGATCATGAGCTTCAAGCCCGATGGCATTATGCTCACCAACGGCCCGGGCAACCCCGAAGATGTGGGCGAGGCCATCGAAACCATCCGGCAGCTGATCGGCCAGGTTCCGATCTTTGGCATCTGCCTGGGCCACCAGCTGATCTCGCTGGCCTGCGGCGCCAGGACCTACAAGCTGAAATTCGGCCATCGCGGCGGCAACCATCCAGTTGTTGATCTGCGGGACGGCCACGTTGAAATTACCAGCCAGAACCATGGCTATGCGGTCGATGCCGACTCTCTGGAGGGCACGGATCTGGTCATGACCCACCAGGCGCTTAACGACAAGTCGGTCGAAGGTGTGGCCCATACGAAATACCCGGTGTTCTCTTTGCAGTTCCATCCGGAAGCCAATGCGGGTCCCCAGGATTCCAAAGGCATGTTCGATCACTTTATTGAAGTCATGAAAGAAGAGAAGGAGAAAGACTGATGCCAAGAAGAGAAGATATCAAGAAAATCCTTGTCATCGGCTCCGGCCCGATTGTCATCGGCCAGGCCGCTGAGTTTGACTATGCCGGAACCCAGGCATGCCAGTCGCTGCGCGAAGAAGGCTATGAAGTCATCCTGATCAACTCCAACCCGGCGACCATCATGACCGACTCGGTTGTGGCTGACCAGGTCTACATTGAACCCTTGACGCTCGATTTTGCCAAGCGCGTTATTTATAAGGAAAGACCCGATGCCGTTTTAGGCTCCCTTGGCGGCCAGACCGGCCTGAACCTGGTCGTTGAACTGGCCGAAGACGGCATCCTCGATGAATACGGCGTTGAAATCCTGGGTACCGATCTGGAAGCGATCAACAAGGCCGAAGACCGCGAGCTGTTCCGGGAGCTGATGCGCGAAATCAACGAGCCGGTTCCGGAAAGCGATATTGTCCATACGGTCGACCAGGCCCTGGCTTTTGCCTCTGAACTGGGCTATCCGGTCGTTGTGCGCCCGGCCTACACCCTGGGCGGTACCGGCGGCGGCTTTGCCGACAATGAAGAAGAGCTGGCCAAGATCTGTGAAGCGGGTCTGAAGATTTCACCGGTGCACCAGTGCCTGATCGAGCGCTCGATTGCCGGCTATAAGGAAATCGAGTATGAAGTAATGCGCGACTCCAAGAACAGCGCAATCGTCGTCTGCAACATGGAAAACGTCGATCCGGTCGGCATTCATACCGGCGACTCAATTGTTGTTGCCCCGGTACAGACGCTCACTGACCGCGAAAACCAGCTGCTGCGCACGGCTTCCCTGAAAATCATCCGCGCCCTCAATATCTGCGGCGGATGCAACGTGCAGCTGGCCCTCGATCCGTACAGCTTCAACTACTACGTCATTGAAGTTAACCCGCGTGTTTCACGCTCCTCGGCCCTGGCGTCCAAGGCAACCGGCTACCCGATTGCCCGGATCAGTGCCAAGCTGGCTGTCGGCCTGACGCTCGATGAAATCCTCAACCCGATTACCAAGACGTCCTACGCCTGCTTTGAGCCGTCCATTGACTACATCGTCTCCAAGTTCCCGCGCTTCCCCTTTGACAAGTTCCCCAACGCCGACCGCCGGCTGGGCACCCAGATGAAGGCAACCGGCGAAATCATGTCGATCGGCCGGACGTTTGAAGAATCCTTCCTCAAAGGCATCCGCTCGCTGGAAATGAAAGTCGACCACCTGTTCTTAAAGGATCTGGAAGAGCTGGATAAGGAGCAGATTGAAGCGCTCATCCGCGAGCAGAGCGACCTGCGCATTTTCGCGATTGCCAAAGCCATGCGCGATGGGGCAACCGTCGATGAAATCTTTGACATGACCAAAATCGACCGCTTCTTCCTCTACCATCTCAAGCGGATCCTCGACCTGGAAAAGGAAATGGCAGCCAGGCCGATGGATATCCAGCTGCTTGGCGAGCTGAAGAAAAACGGCTTCTCCGACAGCGCCATTGCCAAGGCCTGGAATGTCAGGGAAAAGGATGTTTACGATCTGCGCCATGCCAATGGCATTGTCCCGGTCTACAAGATGGTCGATACCTGTGCCGGCGAGTTTACCAGTGCGACGCCGTATTTCTACTCCAGCTATGAACTGGAAAACGAAAGCATCCCCTCGGAAAACCGCAAGATCGTCGTTCTCGGTTCCGGCCCGATCCGTATCGGCCAGGGTGTTGAATTCGACTATGCGACGGTGCATTGCGTAGAGACCCTGCGCCATGCGGGCTATGAAGCGATCATCATCAACAACAACCCGGAAACTGTCTCGACCGATTTCTCCATTTCCGACAAGCTGTATTTTGAGCCGCTGACCACGGAAGATGTCATGGAAGTCATCGACCTGGAAAAGCCAGAAGGCGTCATTGTCCAGTTTGGCGGCCAGACAGCCATCAACCTGGCTGCTTCCCTCGAGGAGCATGGCGTCAGGATTTTAGGTACAAGCCTGGAAAGCATTGACAAGGCCGAAGACCGGCATGAATTTGAAGCCATGCTCAAAAAGCTCGATATCCCGCAGCCAAGAGGCGAAACGGCCCTGACTGTAGATGAAGCCCTCGATATTGCCGGACGCATCGGCTATCCGGTTCTGGTCCGTCCTTCCTATGTACTGGGCGGCCGGGCGATGGAAATCGTGCACAACGATGAAGAGCTGCGCGTGTACATGGCCAATGCCGTCAAGGAAATCTCGCATGATGCGCCGATTCTGGTCGACAAGTACATTGTCGGCAAGGAACTTGAAATCGATGCGATTGCGGATGGAAAGCATGTCTTCATTCCGGGCATCATGGAACACATCGAACGCGCCGGCGTTCACTCGGGCGACTCGATCTCGGTCTATCCGCCGCAGACCATTTCGCCGGAAGTCAAGCAGACCATCATTGACTATGCGGTGCGCATCGGTGAAGGTTTCGGATTCATCGGGTTATACAATATCCAGTTCATCGTCGATAATAAGAACCAGGTATATGTTTTGGAAGTCAATCCGCGCTCTTCAAGAACGGTTCCGTTTTTGTCCAAGATTACCGGCATCCCGATGTCCCATATCGCAGCCATGGCTGTTCTTGGCCACTCGCTGGAAGAACAGGGATACCAGCCGGGATACCGGGCTGAGGATGAAAACAGGGTCTTCGTCAAGGCTCCGGTCTTCTCTTTTGCCAAGCTGCGCAGTGTCGACACGGTTCTCGGACCGGAAATGAAGTCGACCGGCGAAGCGCTCGGCTCGGATATCAACCTGGAAAAGGCCTTATATAAAGCTTTGGTTGCGGCTGGCATCAAAGTCAGCCCGCATGGTAATATCCTGTTTACGATTGCCGACAAGGATAAGGAAGAAGCCCTTGAGCTGGCTAAGCGGGCTGCCGATATCGGCTATGGCCTGTACGCCACTCCGGGGACCGCCAAATTCCTGCGCAATAACGGCCTGTTTGTCCATGATGCGGCCAAGATCGAATCGGCCGGCGGCGAAATCCCGACCGTGGTCGATGTCATCCGCGATGGCAAGGTCAACTTTGTCATCAACACGATGAGCCGCTCCAGCCGCAAAAACGAAGACGACGGCTTTGTCATCCGGCGTGTCGCTTCAGAAAACAACATTTTCTGCATGACCTCGCTGGATACTGCCAGCGCCTTGATGAAGGTTCTTGAATCGCTGTCTTTCTCGCTGATTTCCATGAACGAAATGGGGAAATAGTTTATATGAAAGAATCGAATGCAAAAATTTTAAGCAACGCACCCATTGCCAAAGACGTATACAAGATGGAGCTTGAAACCGACATTGCCCCGGAGTGCAAACCGGGACAGTTTGTCCAGATTGCACTGCCCTCCCTCTATCTTCGCCGCCCGATTTCCGTATCCTGGACGGACGGCAATACGCTGCGCATTGTGTACAAGAACATGGGCAAAGGAACGGCCCTGATGGGCCGTCTTACCCCCGGCCATACCCTCAACATCCTTGGTCCGCTTGGCACCGGCTTTCCAATCGTGAAGCGGGATGAAATCGTGATCATGGGCGGCGGCGTCGGAACGCCTCCGCTGCTGCTGACAGCCAAGGCCTATCAGGAAGCCGGAGCGAAAGTCAATGTCATCCTCGGCTTCAATACAAAAGACGAAATCTTCTATGTGGATGAATTCGAGCAGCTTGGCATTACCCCGGTTGTCTGCACGATGGACGGCTCGGAAGGAATCAAGGGCACCGTGCTCGATGGCGCTAAAGCAAAGGGAATCACCTGCCCGTTTGTTCTGGCCTGCGGTCCGCTGCCCATGCTGCGCGCCATTCAGAACAGCTACAGCGAAGGCTATATTTCCCTGGAAAGCCGCATGGGCTGCGGCTATGGAATCTGCTTAGGCTGTGTCATGGTTGACAAGAACGGCATGCCGGTTCGCGTGTGCAAAAACGGTCCGGTATTCCCGATCGGAAAGGTGGTACTGTAATGGATCTGTCTGTTAAACTTCCAGGACTGAACCTGAAGAACCCTGTCATTCCGGCTTCGGGCTGCTTCGCCTTTGGCCGTGAATTTGCCATGATCTATGACCTTGGCCTGCTTGGCGGCCTGGTCACCAAGAGCGTGACGCTTGATGCCCGCCTGGGCAACCCGCTGCCGCGTATTGCCGAAGCACCCTGCGGCATGCTCAATGCCATCGGCCTGGAAAACAAGGGTGTCGATTTTGTGAAGCTGCGCGAACTGCCAAACCTTGAAAAATACGATACCGAAGTCATCGTTTCGGTAGCCGGCAGCTCCCCGCAGGAATACCAGGAAATCATCTCCCGCCTGAACGGCATGGATGTGATCAAGGCCTTCGAGCTGAATGTTTCCTGCCCGAATGTCGCTACTGGCGGCATGGCCATCGGTACGGATCCGGATGCCCTCAATGAAACCGTGCGGCTGGCCAAAGCAGCTGCCGACAAGCCGGTTTACGTCAAGCTTTCGCCAAACGTAACTGATATCGTCCAGATGGCTGTCACCGCTGAACAGGCCGGTGCCGATGGACTTGTCCTGATCAACACTGTTCAGGGCCTGCGCATGGACCTGCGTACTGCAAGACCGCTGCTGGGCAACATCACCGGCGGACTGTCCGGTCCGGCCATCAAGCCAATTGCGCTGCGCATGGTTTACCAGGTCGCCCAGAACGTCAGCATCCCGATCATCGGCTGCGGCGGCATTTCCTGCGGTGAAGATGTGCTGGAATTCCTGTACGCCGGAGCCAGCGCCGTTGAAGTCGGCTCGGAAAACCTCATTGATCCATGGGCCTGCCCAAGAATCATTGACGAACTGCCGGCAGCCCTGGCCAAGTACCGCATGGATTCCATCCAGGAAGCGATTGGCAAAGGCCTGCCCAAGACCAAAGAGCTCTAAAATTTTTGCATCAGCCTGGCAGCGCCGGAAAATAAGAGGCCTGCCATTCAAAAAGCTTCAGACCCGCATTTATGCCGAAGTCTGAAGCTTTTTTCCATTCTGTCCTCAAAGACACGCTTTACCCGGAAGCTGTCCAGCCAAGCGCGCTCCAGATAAAAAGCCCACCGATCCTGCCTGGACAGAAATATCGCAAGCTGTTCGATGGGCTATTTGTTTCGGATACCCGAAACAGGGAAGACCGCCAGTTATTGAGAGTGAATCCATCCAATCAGGATGTGTTCAATGCAAAATGAATCGATGATTTTCTTTGATGAAAAAGCTGGAGAATTAAACCTGCAGCCAGTACAAGAAGCTGTCTTTGCCAGTCAAGCCTCCAGCGGTTTCTGGCGTTTCTGAAGCCAGAAACTACCGGCTGGTTCAAAGATTGAAGACCAGACTTGCCGGCTGGAAATTCAGGCCGGCCAAGACCAATTAAATCAGCCAGATGACCCTTTACAGTTTTCCATTATCAGGATCCGGTGCCGGATTGAACCTCTGCGCTATTCAATCCGGCAAGCCGGAAGCTGAAATGTTTTTATGCCTGTTCGCTTATCCCCTTGCAGATCCCGGCAAAACCCCTGGGTTTCAGCCTTTCCTGCGGTTTTTCAGGAGCAGGCCAGAAAGAGCAATTGCACCCATCGAGCCGGAGAAAATGTATCCGCCAGTTCCCAGTGCAATGCCTGTATCCGGCGATTTCTGGCTGGAGCTCGAGCGGCTTGCAGAACTGGATGCTGAAGAAGACGGCTGCGAAGAAGCAGAAGTCTGCCCGGCCGGACTGCTCAGCGAACTGCCGGCCAGCGGAGTCTGGCCAGCCAGTTCCGGGCGGCCAAGAGCGTTCGCGATGGATTCAGAAACCTGTTCTCCAAGATAAGTTGTTCCATTCAGTGCCGCCTGAAGGGCTTCGGCCGAACCGTCAGCATTCGTTCCGTCCGGCTGAACATACAAATTGATGACGCCCCGGTTAAGAGCCGGAACCTGAACAGTGTCTGGAGCCTGGGTGATCAGCGTATAGCCTGCAGGTACATTGATGGAATAATTTTCCCCCAGTGTATAGACCGGTATGCCGCCCGCACTAACCCGGTAATAGTCAAACGTCTGCGAATTGATCAGTGTTCCATCTTCCAGCCAGTAGTTGATCGTCAAAGCCGAATTGTTCTGAGATTTCTGGGCGGCATAAATAGCTGCCAGCGTTCCATCATCGGGAACAACAGGAAGATCTACGGAAAGAGTCTGGCCTGGATTGGCCTGATAGCTCTGCCAGGCTTCAGCAGGCAGATAGCCGGCAGGAAACTGCAAGTCATTCTGGTCCAGTGTCTGGACCCCCTCACCGGAATAGCTGACCTCCTGCGAAGTGACAATATAGCCGGCTCCATCGACATAATTCACAATAAATTTTGCCAGAGAGGTATCCTCTTCTTTAAGGACAGGCCCCTGCAAAAAAGCAGCAGGGTCATCTGGTCTGGCTGCCAGAACGGGACTCGAGATGGTCGCCATTAAGCAGGCAGCTGCCAGGCTGATAATAAATCGATTTTGTTTCATGTTTTAACCTCCTGAGTAGTGGTCCTTAAAAGCAGTTCAGGCAAGACCTCCTGAGCAGATCCTGCCCGGCTGCTTTTAAGAAGCGGACCAGGATATCCCTTCGAATTTTTGCAAGGACATTCAAAGGAGATAATTGATGAATAAATATAGTCAAAAAATATTATTATAATATATTTAAACATCCACATTTGATATTTTACATAGCCAACGAGCTTCGCTCAATTCAGGCACCCGGACAAAATAAAATATTGGCGGCTGGGTTTTGTTAAATCGGTACTAGCTGAAGGAGTCTCTTCAATGAAGACCAGCGCAGAAGAATCGTTTAATCTCCAATAATTGCTGATTCCTGCAGGAAGCTGCGATATACCGGATGTATAAAGGGTATTGTCCTCCAGCCACGCTTGATTGGTGGTTGCATCAAAATCGACAAACAACAGGCTGTGACTAAAGGCAGAGCCAAAATTTTTCTGCCCGAGTACACCTTCAGAACTGATAAGCGGGACAAATTCAGAAGTTCCATAAGGCAGGTAGTCATACTGAAAATCCCTGATACTCTCCGGATTACGCCGGGCTAGAATGACCCCATCTTCTAAAGGGATGAGTTTCGAAGCTTCAACTGGACAGGGTACTGCCTGTAAAGACTTGTTCTGATAAAAATACAAACTATACCCGTCTTTAGTCTGTGTGATAAAAACTGGTACAGAATAATCATCAGTAAATGAGGAAGTGAGATACAGCGTTTCAGTATTTCCTGAATCAAGAGAACACCAAAGGTTTTCAATTTCATCGCGATCGTTAATATTGGAGAGTGAATCAACTGGAACCCCATTTTCCACACTTCTAAGAAAGACCAGAACATTGTCCTCGAAAGTACCGAATGATGGAGCCAGCATAAGGTCCTGAAGAATGAAATGGCAGATTTCTTTTCCATTCACGGTGATTGAGCAGTAATAGTTCTTTTCATCCGCAGAAATGACAGATTCGTAAAGCTTGCCATCTTTCTCAAAAAAATCCCAGACTCTCTCGTTGCTTTCTGGATTTCTGCTCTTAACCAGCTGCTGTTCTCCTGATTGAAAATCGTATTTATATTGAGAAACTGTAGGATACAAGTAACTTATACTTGGGTCCAGTGTCTGGAAATAGAGTGTTTGATCACTCAGATGATTGTTCTGGATCAATTGCGAATCATCGATCTGAATTCCATTGAGAACATCAGCCTTTGTTATACCTGGACAGGCAGCAGATTCGGATAAGCTTCCGGCCTTTTCGGAATTTGGGGCAGATGCTGAGGAGATATCCGATTCAACTACACTTTGAACAGAGGAAGTCGTTTCTTTTTGTTCCAATGAGGCTTTTTTGGACTCATATTTTTGCGTCTGAGTATGTGAACAGCCATAAAATGCTAAACTGCAAAAAATAAAGATGGCAAAGAATCTCTTTGCCCTATATGCAAGGCGCGTTGCTTTTTTCATTAGAAAATGTAATAACCACCGTTTGCGTTCAAAGCATTCGACATTTCGTCAGCAGTGCAATACCAGATATCCGTAGCTTTGGCTCCATTAACATCCCAGAACCAGGTCATACCATTATCCCCATAACCAATTCCAACCACCGCATGTCCAACATTTGGTCCATCGTTTAAAACAGCGGAATTTACACTGTAAATTACAGGATAGTTAGCATTGATGTCTGCAACCATGTTGTTATAGAAGTTGGATTGAGCGTTGTTGCCAAGTTCGTAAGGAGCTCCAGTCAGCTGAGCAATTACAGGAGCCGCTTGATCAACGTAAGTGCCATAGGATGGGTTAGTCCCCATAGCGTTAGCCAGATCGGTTTGTGAATATTTTGTTCCAGTAACATATTGAATCAGAATCTGGGCACTGGCAGGTACACAGTAATAGCCGTTTTCCTGAACATAACGCGGTACATTCAAGATTCGATCTCCGGAACGTGTGAGTGTTTTTTCTCCCATGTATGGCTTCAGGCTTTCAATTTTTCTGGCGAGTTTTGCCTGGTTTTCTGCAGACCAGAATTGTTTTTCGCCTTCTGGACTGATACCGTTCATAGGTCTTTCTTCGGATGTTGGCTGCTCAGTAGAAAAGTCATCTGCACAAATTGGCATCGGCAGTGAGCCGAGAAGTGCTGCGCTGAGCAGCATACTTATCATTTTGTTTTCATTTTTTTCTCCCTTATGAATTTAAATTTGCTTTACTTGGTCTGATGCATAATTGATTAGAATGTTATCTAAATGATATTGATGCTTATTCATCAACTACTCCTGGATTCCCATTGGGTTGAGAGTTTTCAACCCAGCACCAGTCATTAACATGGTGCGTATCACAGAATTGAGATGGTAGATTAAATCCTGTTGCTAATGCGACAAGAATAATCCCTATCCTTAGAGGAACTTTCTTCATATGTTATTTCTCCTGTCTGTTTATGATTAAATGTTATTGAAATTAGCGGTAAATGAATATCCTCAAAAATTCATGAATAAAAGGAGGGGCAAATGAATATTTATAATAATCTTGGGTTTATTGAAAAGAGTATTCGCAACGAGAAGGGGATGACTTTGGACAATGTTTCAAATGATTTAAACCTTTCAAAGGCGTTTTTAAGCTACGCAGAACATGGAAAGAAAAAATTGAAGGAAGATACATTTATTGCATTTTTAAATTGCTATCAGATTGACTTTGATTTTGATCTATCGCTGGTGAATGAAGTTCGAGATTTATTAGATGAACTGGTAATGGCTTTGGCCTATCGGAATCGAAAGCAGGAACATGAGACTGCACAATTAATAATCAAAAATAGAAAGAAATATAAACACTCGTATGGATGTATTTATTTGCCGTTAATAGATGTCTTTTTAACTATTCACACAGTTCCAAGTAAGATCACGTCTGAGCAATCAAAGGCTTTTGACGAGGCAGAAAGCTATATGCAATTATATTCGGCGGATGAGAAAGCAATTTATACGTTTCTAAAAGCTTATGATGCAAAAAAGAAGAAGAAAAATAATCTGTCAATTCAATTATATTATGAAGCTTTAAAACTCATGGATGGAAGACGATGGCCCCAACTTGAAGGAATTATCAAGATGAATTTGGCTAACATGCTCTTGATATCTACTTCCTATTTTGAAGCTTATGAAGTAGTCAGAGAAGCGCATGATATTATGGTCCGCCATAGCAATTACATCAGAGCTTTGATTTGTCAAAATAACATGTCGAGTTATTTAATTCACATGCAATGCTGTGATGCGGCTGAAGAGATATCAAACAAAATCCTGGTATCCAAAGAGACTTTTTCGAATCCACTGATTTATGATTATGCGGTCTCAGTAATGTTGCTAACTTTAACGCTTGGTGAGAAATTCGAAAAAGCCATTCGATTTTCTGAATCGCATAGGCGCCCTTTTGTGAATGGCTTTATCAGTAATTTTTGCCTGATTCCGTATTGTTATTATCGAGTTGGAAAATCTGATGAATGTCTGCGCGAAATAAGGGAACTTTCGAAAGAACGTCCTACTGCAGATGATAAAGCATTATTCAGTTTGCTGAAGGCGATTATCAAGCAAGATAGACAAGGTGTCGAAAAAGAAAAAAAACGGATGGAGAAAACCTGCTGCAGGCAGTATAACTGGATAATGCTTATGGTTCTCTATCAACTGATGATCCACTACTATACTTCCGAAAACGAATACGAGCTTTTGGCAGATGCTTATGCAAAGCAGTCGATGGTATTGAAACACAAACTTCCGCTGCTGAAGGAGTAATCGGAAATAAATCGTAATGAAACGAGTCAGTAACAGGAAATGAATTAAAGCGCAAGCAAAATTATAATGCGAAAAATTCATGAATTTTTGATGGTTCTATGGAGAAACTGACTGGTTTTTCTGGTTTAAAAGGAAATTTTTTCTTTTAAGACGGAATAGGAGTTTTCTGAGCTTGTTTTTTTGATTATTTTGGTCTGATTTGATGTCCGGCTGCTGGTTTCAAGAACTATTCCGGATAGAACTGTTAAACAGATTGAACAAAAGAGAAAAAAGTCCCCTGTTTATTTCAGACAGAGGACTTTGTGTTACAGGAACTGAACGCATGTCTCGATCAGCAGCGCGTGCTTTCCAAATTTTATTGGTATTTTATTGGTTCTTTAATTGCCAGATTGGCATGATCATTCACTTTTAGCTTTCTGGGCAGCACTTGAATATTGGATCAGAGAATATCCAGCAAGAATGGCGATGGAAAGAAGAGCAGTCTGCCAGTACAGCAGGCCGAAGATATAGAAGATCACGACCAGAGCTAGGACAGTAATGACTGAGATCAAAAGCCAGTTCTTGAAGCTGAGATGAATCGGATCCAGAACAGCCAGTCTGCGGTAATAAACAGCCAGGACGATGCTGAATAACAAACCAGCAATACTAATAAACAGCATTGCCCAGACCAGGGGTGTTCCCCCGTTTGGAAAATCGATCAGGGTGCTTACAAGGCCTGTAATGAGTTCCGAAAAATTAAAGATTGCAAATCCCAGAAAGGCGGCCTGCAAGATCCCAATCGGCCGGTTCAATTTTTTCCTTGCTTTTTTATTGGAAAACAGATGAATCAGCAGCAGGGATAAAAGGTGTAGGCCAAAGGCTAAAGCTGTGATTTGCAGGGCGAATCCTATAGCTGCGCTTCCAAACTCTACTGCTGCTAGGCATCCATAGGATGCAGCCAGAAAGAAAACCAGTAAAATCAGTTCCTTCCAGATCAGATTCCGGTTAAATGAGGGAGCCGTAAACCGGATCGCAAAGCAGAACATAAAAGCATAGAAGCTGACACAGGCAAGAGTCACTAACCGCGTCTGGTACTGGAAACCGGCGTCAATACCAGCTTGCAAAAGATTTCCGGGCTGGTAGGGAAGTTCATATTTTTCGGGCTTCAGGCCATTTTTCTCCAGCAATGAGGCAGCGGATTCAATTTGGGCAGGATGGTCAGAAACCAGGTAGACTTCCATGCCATTCTGAATACCAGCCTGAAGAAGGTTTTCAAAAGAATGAATGCCTTCAGCGTAAAGATCGGGGTCATAAATTGCTGGGACGTCAGGTTTTAGCTGCTCGTAACTGTCGACGACCAAAACGGTTTTTTTCTTCTTTTCTTTGTAATCATCGGGTCTGAAGTACAGTGGCTCTCCATTGATAGTCATGGAAAACGATCTTTTCAGCAGCTGATCCGCTGGATCATACACGGCAGCCTGGTTTGATCCGACGGCAAACACCAGAATGTCATCCAGATCCTCCAGCTTTGCCAATGCTTCCGGCTGTATGGCGGTATCTGCCCTCAAAAGTCTGGTTGATGATGGAAAATCGTACTTGCCTTTCAGGTAATTAGGATGGGCCAGCCTTCCCAAATCGTATATTGAAGGGGCTAAAAGACTTAGAAACAGGATAATCTGAAGTCCCCAGAAAGTACTTTTTTGTCTGAGGATAGATGAGGAAGGCTTTTTACTTAAAGCTGGCTGAGAAGTGGTTTTCATAAGGTTTATACTTTCTACCAATATTTATGATCGCAGTCTGTGCTTTTGCTTCCGGCTTTTGACAGACTGTCAAAAGGCATATTGGAGCCAGTTAGAACGGACAGGGCAGACAGTAGAAATTCATTTAGCTGGATCTTGCTTTAAGAACCATAATGTCAGATTCTCATTTTATAAGCCGAAGTTTCTCTGACCGATCTTAGGAAACATAATGCTTTTAAGATATTGAGAGTGCTGGGAATAAAGGAGGGAGATGTATTTACAGGCTCTTCCGGCTAAATAGCTTTCCTTTCTTGAGTTTATATTTTTACGTTACTATGGAAAGTGTTGATTTAAAATACCTGAAAATTCATGAATATTAATGGTGATGATTATTGGTTACTGCAGATGCTGAAAAAGATTTGATCAGTCGTGCCAGCTCTCTGATCAACTGCTGTCTGAAAGAGTAAGGGATCTGGAAATATACTCAAAAATATAAAGGTGAATCTGGATCGAACGGTCCGACCGGTAAATTTTTAAAGAGTATAAACACGAGACAGGAAGAAGATAAAAGGAGAAAACAGCTCTCAAAGCGTGCTGGAATATCCAAAATGTAAAGAAAAGCTCCAGCCTTTTTGAATGAGGCGTTTTGAATTGCGGATAATGGTAAAGTGTATCCAACTCTGAATCATCTGGAACGGCGATAAAAGAGAGACAGGAGACACTGGGAAAAGGGAAGTCAGATCCGAAATACCCCAGGAATATCCGAAAGAGACAAAAGATCTGGATCGGCTCCGGTCTGTTCCGGACAGGTGGAGAGTGAACAGGAAAACGAAGCAGAAAAGGGAGGAAAAGAAAGCAAAAATGAACCGTACAATTGTTGCACTGGATTTTTCCAGCAAGAAAGAGGCACTGGATTTCTTAAAGCAGTTTGACAGCCCGATCACAGTCAAGATCGGCATGGAGCTGACTTATGCCGAAGGACTGGATCTGGTCCGTGAAATCAAGGCGATGGGCCACGATGTATTTCTGGATCTGAAGCTGCATGATATTCCCAATACGGTAAAAGGCGGCATGAAAAACCTGGCTAAACTGGGTGTGGATATGACCAACGTCCATGCAGCTGGCGGTATTGAAATGATGAAGGCTGCAAAAGCCGGGCTGGAAGAGGGCGCACCGGAAGGCAAAAGACCGCTGCTTATTGCCGTAACGCAGCTGACTTCCACATCCAAAGAAGCTATGAACAATGAACAGGGAATTCCCGGCAAGGTCATGGATTCAGTTGTTCGCTATGCAAAAAATGCCAAAGAATCCGGGCTGGATGGCGTTGTATGCTCTGTTCATGAAGTGAAAGCGATCAAGGAAGCATGCGGACCAGAGTTTTTGACAGTTACTCCAGGGATCCGGCTGGCAGATGATTCCGTGGATGACCAGAAGCGGGTCGCTACACCTGAGTATGCCAGAGAACAGGGAAGCGACTATATCGTTGTCGGCCGCTCGATCACCCGGGCGAAAGATCCAAAGTCAGTGTGCCTGGCGATTGAAGAGACGATGACGAAGTAATGGGGCTTTCATGAAAGGAATGAGAAAATCGATTGCAGCTGGCGTGCTCATTGGAATGGCCGGCTACCTGTTTGTGAAGGCGGACCGGCCGCTGGGGGCGATCCTGTTTGGATTTGCTCTTTCGTTTGTGTGCCTGTTTTCGCTGGATCTGTTTACCGGAAAGATCGGCTGGCTTGGTGAAAAGAAAATGCCGTATCTGATGATTCTGGCCGGCAATACCATTGGAGCTCTGGCCGTTACGGCTTTGCTGCGCTGGAACACGGGAGTCATTGAAGCGGCGACGGCGATTGTTGAGCTGAAATGTGCGCTGCCCTGGTATATGGCTTTGATTAACGGGACCTTTTGCGGGGTGCTGATGTTTCTGGCGGTATACAGCTGGTCGAAAGGATTTAAAGCCGGATGCTTTCTTTGCGTAACGGTCTTTATCCTTTGCGGATTTGAGCATTCCATTGCAGATATCGCTTACATGGGCCTGGCCTGGAAATGGACATTCAACCTGGTCTGGATCCTGGCGGGAAATGCGATTGGAGCGGTCATCTGCCGCCTGCTGATTGTCGATCATGCCCGGTTTTCGCTCTGGAGCTGAAAAACTAAGAAAGATACCAGGCTTTTATCTGGCTGGATATCGAAACAATCAAGAACAGCCAGGCTGGAAAGATCTGCATTTGCAGAAGCTCCAGCCTTTTTTATTGGGCAGGACGGCAACGGCAAAGGAAAAGCGAGAAGCGTAAACAGATGACCAGATGCAATGCCTCTTTGCGCTATGCTGGATAAAGCGCCCGATATCAAGCAGCAAAAGAACCGTCCTGGTTTTTATCCGTTCTGACTGGCTGGTTCAGGTCTGCTTCCGCGCATCTCTCTCCCAGCGGCCATCTTGAACTGTCTGGTCTGTGTATACTGCGAAAAAAGAATACAAATCAAAGTGTTTATTCGCTCTTTTTGCATCATCTGGCATGAAGACAGGATTTTTGTGCGAATTTGCTTTTTAATGTTATTTGTCGCTGAAAACGGCTAGCCGATCCAAAAGGACAGAATGAAAATCTGGCAGGAAGCAGAAAAGCTGCTGGCCATCCTCTCCTGAATCAATGACCTAGGCAAATTAAAAAGATACAAAGCGGCATGAGTCATTCAAGGACCGGCGGGCGATTGAATACGCAGCAAAATCCGGAATAAAAAAATCCGGAATAAAAAGAAAGAAAAGAAAGATCAGCAGGCAGCGGCCAGAGTACTGCGCTGCCTGAGGGGGGAAATGGAATGAAAAAAGCATGGAGCCTGATGCTGGCTGTGATGCTGGCCGGCCAGGGCGGAATGACTTCAGTTATGGCTGCCCAAAGCGATTTTGAAGAAGTTCCACAGGAAGCGACCAGCCAGAGCCAGATGGATAATACAGCCAGTCTGGAAACGAATGCTTTTGTGAGCGGGCCGATGAAAAAGCAGCCAGAAAGCCAGGCTGGATTTGCAGATAAGGCTTCAAAATCACCTGAAAAGAATTCAGTGATCGAGCTGGAGAACGGAACACTGGCCAGCCCGGTGTATCGCCTGTATAACTTCGAAACCGGCGAACATTTTTATACCCTGAACAGTGAGGAGCGGGAAGTACTGATTTATGCGGGGTGGAAAGATGAAGGCATCGGATTTTATGCCATAAACGATGGGAATGACCATCCACTTTACCGCCTGTATAATCCCAACACCGGGGATCATCACTATACCCTGAGCAGCGAAGAGCGTGATGCCATCATTATGGCGGGATGGAAAGATGAAGGAATCGCCTGGAATACAGCCGGCGCAGATCAGGGTGGTATCGTATACCGTCTGTATAACCCCAACTGCCAGGGAGCCGGTATACATCACTACACCACCAGCCAGGAAGAATACCAGACCCTGATGCAGATGGGCTGGATCGGGGAAGAAACCGCCTTTTATTCTCCTTCCCCATGGACCTTTAAAACCGAGAGCGTTAATGGCCAGAGCGGCATGGTTTGTTATGGGCTGGATGGCCAGAAGCTGTATGGAAAGCAGCAGATTGCTGGCGACTGGTACTGGTTTGATGAACAGACCGGTCTGATGCACCAGAATGAGCTGCTGACTGATCCGGCCCTCAATGGCCTGGTCTATTACAAACCCGATGGCCGGCGGGCTTCGGGTCGCCAGGTGATCAATGGGGCAGTGTACTACTTTTCCAGTACGGATGGCCGGCAGATCAAAAACGAAATGCGCGCTTTCCGGGACGGATCACTGGTGGACCTGGACGAAAACGGACAGGCCCGCCCCGTCAGCATGAGCCGGGGCAAAGCAAGCTGGCAATCGGATCCCGATGGCCGGGTCGAAAAAACTGTATATGCCAATCCGGTCGTCTACAGGCAGGATGACGGCCGATGGGGACCGGTCTTGATCGATCATTTCCGCTTCCGTGATATTGGCTGTCTTCCAACAGTCATGTCTTCAATCATTTCTGAGTTTTCTTCAACCCAGATCATCCCGATAGAACTGGGCCGGATCCTGGTAGCGCAGGGCTATATGAACGGCAACCTGCTGATCGCCAAAAAGGATGACGAAAGACCTATCGGTACCCGGCAGGCGGCTATTCCCTGGATTGCCAGCCAGTATGGACTGCAGATCCGTTCCCGGCTCGATCGTAAAGGCGCAGAAGAAATTCTCAAGCAGGGCGGCCTGCTTGCGGCCTGCCTGGTTTCTCCCAATCCAGACTACAGCCACGAAGTGCTGGTTTACGGCTATGATCATGGAATGGTGCAGGTTCATGATCCGCTCTATCCGGAAAACTGCCGGACGCAATCGCTTGATTCCGTCTATTCCCGCCTGGCCCAGGACCATCTGGCCAGTGATGCCGGCGGACCGCTTTTTGGCTTTCTCAATCCGAATCTGCCGATTACCGTAGAATAGAACAGGCAAAACGGCTAAAACCGCTGCAATGTATCTTCAGCATGGATTCCAGGATTGGAATCCATCTTCATCAGCCTGAAAAACGCCAGGAATATTGCCTGGTGTTTTTCAATGCGAAAAAAAGAAGAACCGCCTGGAGCTGGAAGCGCAGGCAGGCAAAGAAAAAGCGGAGGTTTATCCTCCGCGATTTCTTCGTGTTCTGAGTGAGTCAGCTGACTATTCAATAGCAGCCAGAGCTTTTTTGGCGATAGCGATCTTTTCAGCTTCAGCATCAGCTTTAGCAGTGTCGCCTTCTTCTCTGTGCTTCTTTTCCCAGCCAGTCATGGAACCGATTCTCTCGTCCAGACGGTCTTTAGCGTTCTGAGCGTATTTGCCAGTTTCGTCAAAGTGAGCTACGAGATCTTCGATAATTTCGTCACCATAAGCGGTTCCGCCTACTGCTGTTTCAAGTACTTTTTTGAATTCATCTTTAGTCATGTGATATGACCTCCCTTTTCTTTACACACTCATCATACTTGCCCCCGGCTTTTCTTCCGATTGGAATGCTCAGATATTTAACGGAACTTTTTGAATCCGGCAAGGAGGAAGAAAATCACTGATTCGGATTGATAAATACAATTTTTTAATTCGCGTTTCTGCCCGAAACAACAGCAGAATGCCCGAAAAAGCGACAGCTGCAAGCAGCGGATTTATAAAAACAGAAGCTGCCTTTCACTTGGCCAGCCCGGATCAGGGCATTTAATTACAGGACGAAAGCGGAATGAAGCTTTCATAAATTTTGAAGCGGTGCGAAAGATGGCCATCCCTTGAAAGATGCCGGATGGAATGAAAAAAACGGCTTGGGAAATGGCCGATCGGAAAAGCTTCAAATCAAAAAACTGGAATGGAAACAGCCAGGCCATCTGCAGAAACGGGGAAAGATGCAGGCGGACAGGAAATCCAGAAAGTGGATCGGACAGATAGCTGGATTCAGCAAAAGGCAGAGCGGAAAGGAACAAAGGAACAAAGGCCTAAAACATTGCAGGAACAGCTGCCTTGCTGGCTGCAAGTCAGGAGGAGAAAGGGAAAAAGCAGGAAAAAGAAGGAAGGCATAAGAAAAGCGGAGGCTAAGCCTCCGCTATTTCTTTTGGGTTAGAGTGTGAGTGGGACGGACTGACTATTCAATAGCAGCCAGAGCTTTTTTAGCGATAGCGATCTTTTCAGCTTCAGCATCAGCTTTAGCGGTGTCGCCTTCTTCTCTGTGCTTCTTTTCCCAGCCAGTCATGGAACCGATTCTCTCGTCCAGACGGTCTTTAGCGTTCTGAGCGTATTTGCCAGTTTCGTCAAAGTGAGCTACGAGATCTTCGATAATTTCGTCGCCATATGCGGTTCCGCCTACTGCGGTTTCAAGAACTTTCTTGAATTCATCTTTAGTCATTGGAATGACCTCCCTTTTCTTTACACACTCATCATACGTGCCCCGATACTTTCTTCCTTTTGAAACGCCCATAAACTTTTCGGAATATTAGATGCTGACTGTACCTGTTTGCAGCAATGAAATTATCCTGTTTGGAAACAGAAATTAAAGCTGGAAAAAGCATGGGGCAAAGGAGAAACCGGAACTGTTCCCCCGAAAACAAGAGCGGGCTGCCCGGCTGAACAAGGCACAAGAAAAGCGGAGGCTAAGCCTCCGCTATTTCTTTTGGGTTAGAGTGTGAGTGGGACGGACTGACTATTCAATAGCAGCCAGAGCTTTTTTAGCGATAGCGATCTTTTCAGCTTCAGCATCAGCTTTAGCGGTGTCGCCTTCTTCTCTGTGCTTCTTTTCCCAGCCAGTCATGGAACCGATTCTCTCGTCCAGACGGTCTTTAGCGTTCTGAGCGTATTTGCCAGTTTCGTCAAAGTGAGCTACGAGATCTTCGATAATTTCGTCGCCATATGCGGTTCCGCCTACTGCGGTTTCAAGAACTTTCTTGAATTCATCTTTAGTCATTGGAATGACCTCCCTTTTCTTTACACACTCATCATACGTGCCCAAAAGCATTCATCCTTTTGAGATGCTCACAATTTTTTCGGAATAATCTCGACAGGAAAATGAAGATATGGCATTATATAAAATTACTTTTTCGCAAACCATATGCTCATTAAACCATCACATTTCCAGGCCTGACCGGGGATCGCGCCGGGGATGCAAAATACAAAAGCAAAAGCACAGCCCGGTTTTGGCCTTTGGGGGCTTTCTTCCTTTTGTCTCTTCTGTTATTTCTTATGATGTTTCCGGCTTTTACTTTTTCGATGGTTTGCGGGGTACTGCATCTTTGGAAACGGCCTTTTCGGACAGGGCTGATGCAGCAGGCGGCTGCCATCCTGTTTATCTGTTTCCAGGAACCAGTCTCCAGGATCTGGCTGAGGATTCAATGGACAGGGATGGAAATGGTCCAGCCGCTTTTTCTTCTGTTCTTTTTATTCTTTTCTCTTCTTTTCTTTGGCGGGTTTTTGAGGCGGATTCCTGGTCCATAGAAAAAGCGGAGGTTTATCCTCCGCTGATTCTTTTTCGGTTTTCTGTTTAGGCAGATTATTCGATAGCAGCCAGGGCTTTTTTAGCGATAGCGATCTTTTCTGCTTCAGCATCAGCTTTAGCTGTGTCGCCTTCTGCTCTGTGTTTCTTTTCCCAGCCAGTCATGGATCCGATTCTCTCGTCGAGACGGTCTTTAGCGTTCTGAGCGTATTTGCCAGTTTCGTCGAAATGTGCTACGAGGTCTTCGATGATCTCATCACCATAAGCGGTTCCGCCTACTGCTGTTTCAAGAACTTTTTTGAATTCATCTTTTGTCATGATAGATGACCTCCCTTTTCTTTACGTCTTCATCATACAGTTTGGATGATAATCTTCCTTTTGAAACGCTCAGAATATTTGCGGAACTTTTTTGCCGCCTTGATCAATAAATCCTTTTTGGATTGAACTGGCGGTTTATAAAGGTTGAAAAATTACCCCGTATCATATCATGAAGATATAGACAATGATCAGGGCGACCACAAGGATCAGGCAGATGAGCGCAGTCCACTTCTGCGCGCGGGTTTTTGTCTCTTTGTCCATACAGGCACTGTAGCAGAGCCGGCCCGATCCTTATGGCTGGCAGACCAAAAAATCATCCATGCACGCTAAAATAAAAAGAGATCGCCCCTGGTAAGGAAGGAGAAGTGTATGCAGCAAAATAAAATCATAGCGGTTGTCATCTCTGTCATGCTCATTATCAGTGCCCTGGTGGGTATCATTACTGCCGTAAAAGATGAACTGAAATAAGCCAGTCTGTCATGGATTGCTGATCGAACTTGCAGATTCCTGATAGAATTTAGAAAGGCAAAGCCGCCGGCAGGCGGCTTTTTTGCGGATGGTTTACAGGCCCAATCCTGCCGCAGGCTGACAAAGATCCGATGTTTGTGCCGGATGTGGCCTGCAGCCAGATCCTGTAAAAAAGAAGGAGAAAAAGATGGAAGACTATAAGCACGATTTTATTGACTTCATGCTGGAAAGCGGCGTGTTGAAGTTTGGAACCTTTACCCTGAAATCCGGAAGAATTTCCCCGTTTTTCATGAATGCGGGCGGATATGAAACCGGAAAGCAGCTGCGAAAACTGGGGGAATTTTATGCCAGGGCAATCCATGATCAGTATGGCGAGGACTTTGATGTACTCTTTGGACCGGCTTACAAAGGCATTCCGCTGGCCGTTGTCACTGCGGAAGCGTTCTATGACCTGTATGGAAAAGAAATTCGCTATTGTTCCGACCGGAAGGAAGCCAAAGATCATGGCGCCGACAAGGGCGGCTTTTTAGGAACGAAGCTGAAAGATGGAGACCGAATCATCATGATTGAAGATGTCACGACTTCCGGCAAGTCCATGGAAGAGACGGTTCCAAAAGTCAAAGGCGCTGCGGATGTTGAAATCAAGGGGTTGATGGTTTCCTTAGACCGGGCAGAAAAAGGTCAGGGCGAAAAATCGGCCCTGGCAGAAGTCAGTGAACTGTACAATTTTCCCACAGCGGCTATTGTTTCAGTCCCGGAGATTGTCAAATCCCTGGAACAGCGGGGAATACTGGATGATGATCTCAAGGCCCGCTTCCAGGAATACTACGTAAAATATGGGGCTGCCGACAAGCCGCTGAGTTTATAAAAGCAGGCACCAAAGCCCTCAGACTTAAATTTCTGAATGTTTGAGCTTGAATCGTATGACACTGAATTTTTTCTTCGCAGACAGCCATCAGGCTGGCTGCGTTTTTTTCGGCCAGAGCGAGGAAACGTCATAAGACAAAACCGGGATTTATGCCGGAAATGTATGGGAAACATCCCGTATAATAAAAGCAGAGAAGAAACCGCCGGCAATCTGGATCATATATATACGGAATGGCCGATGCCGGCGGAGGAGAGAGTCTATGACTGCAAAAATTATCACCATTACCCGCGAATTTGGCTCAGGAGGACGTACGATTGGCCGCATGGTGGCCGATGCCCTTGGCTACGAATTCTATGACTGGAACCTGGTTGACAAGATTGCCAAGGAAACCGGGTTTGATAAAGGATTTATCGAGGAAAACGGGGAAGAGCAGGGCCGCTTTTCGACGATGCTGGCCAGCAGCAGCTTCAGCTTTAACCTCAATGAGCATCTCTTTGAAGCCCAGACCCATGTGGTCCTCAAGCTGGCGGAAAAAGGAAACTGTGTCATTGTCGGGCGCTGTGCCGACTATTTGCTGCGCAATGATCCGGATACGATGTGCTGCTTTATTTATGCCAATGAAGAAAGCCGCAAAAACCGGATTTTACATGAATATGGAATGACCGATATTCCGATCGACAAGCGCCTGAAGGAAAAAGACCGCCGGCGCAAAGCGCATTACCAGTACTTCACCAGCCGCAAGTGGGGCAAGGCTTTCTACTATGATCTGTGCATTGATACCGGCCGCCTGGATCTGGATGAAGCAGCTGCCCTGATTGTATCGGCTGCCCAGAACTTCAAGCCGGGGCTGCGCCAGACGGGTGAAGACTAGAAAGCCAGAAAGATGGCTCATAGCCCCAGGCAAAGGCCTGCGACTGATAATTAATAAAAGAAGACAGCGGATTTTGGCCTCATTTTCTGGAAAGACGCTGTTCAAAAACGATCTGACCCTGCAAGATCTGATCAGTTTCGGCTGACCGGATCTTTTCTTATGGGCGACAATACAGAAAAGCTCATGCCGCCAGGGGGCATGAGCTTAAATGAAAAGCAATCAGTCATCCAGATGGTAGAGCTTTGTGTACTTGTCCTTGAGATAGTTTGTGTAAATATGCGGATCAAAAGGTTTGCCGCTGACTTCCTCAACGATTTCGCGCATGGTTTTTGATGCGCCATAGCGGTGAACATTCTGTTCCAGCCATTCGGTAATCTTTTCAAAGTGACCGGATTCGAGGGCTTCTTCCACATCGATATCCTGAGCCATTTTTTCGTAAAGCTGGGCGGCATAGGCGGAGCCTAAAGCATAGCTTGGGAAGTAGCCGATTTCGCCGCCGGACCAGTGCATATCCTGCAAAACGCCTTCCCGGTCATTTTGCGGCCGGACACCGAGATATTTTTCGTACAGATCCGCCCAGATTTCCGGCAGCTGGTCATAATCCAGCGTGCCATTGGCCATCATTTTCTCGATCTGGTAGCGAATCAGGATATGAAGCGGATAAGTCAGCTCATCGGCTTCAGTGCGTACCAGGCTGGCTTTGGAGGCATTGATCATGTCAACCAGATCGTCCTCGCTGACTCCGGCAAAATCGGGGAAGATTTCGACGAGTTTTGGATACATGGCCTTCCAGAACGCTTTCGAGCGGCCGATGTGGTTTTCCAGAAAGCGGGACTGGGATTCGTGGGCTGCGCAGCCAACCCCGTCCACCAGCATGGTCTTGTCAAAATCGCCGTCTGTCTGCAGATGATAGAGGGCATGGCCATATTCATGAACCGTAGAAAGGGCGGCACTTAAAAACTGGTTTGGATAGTAATGCGTTGTAATCCGGACATCATTATGGCTGTTGAAGTTGGTAAAGGGATGCTCAGTCGTGGACAGGTAAACCCGTTCGGGATCGGCCTGCATGAATTCGAGCAGGACTTTGGAAAATTCAGCCTGCCGGGCAATGTCTCTTTCCTTGTTCATGAAGGAAGTATCGATCTGCTTTGCTTTCTGGACTCTGGCAATGAGCGGGATCAGTTCTTCCTGGATAACTTCAAAGAAGGCATCATATTCTTTCTGGTTCATGCCTTTTTCAAAGCTGTCCAGCAGCAGATCATACTGGTTGGAGCCGTTAAAGTGCGGCGAGTAAGTCATCAAATTCAGGCGGCTTTCGATCAGCTTTTTCAGGTAAGGCTTGAAATATTCGTAGTCGGCATCTTCCTTGGCTTTATGCCAGGCGGTTTCTGAATCGCCTCTGGCCTGGACGTGGGCCTGGTAGATGCCAGCCGGGATCGAATTGGTCTTTTCAAGCTCTTCCAGCCGCATGCCGACTTCCTTTTTCTCGAGAGACCCTTCTGGAAGGCGTTTTTCATACTCCCGAATCTGGGCGATGGTTTCCGGATTGTTTTCAAGCTCAAAAGCCGTACGGGATAAAATAGCCAGCGTCTCATTGGCTCTGGGGGCGCCTTTGCGCGGAGCAATGGTGTACTGATCGGTATAAACAGTGGAACTGGCCAGGCTGTAGGCGGCCAGGGTATCGATCAGGTTCTGGTAAAACGGTTCAAAGTTCAGTTTCATGGAAATCTCCCTTCTGTGGGCATTCTAGCATGTTTTAAAAAAGGCGGCCGACAGCTTTTGAGCCGCCAAAAACGGCAGGTACCGGTGCGCATCAAAACGGGGAAGCTGTGAAGGAAAAACCGAAGAACAAGTCCAGAAAAAAGCACTTTTTCATCATCTCATCTGACAAAATTTCCATTCAAAGCATGTGTCTTATGACTTTGTAAAGAGTGCTTTAAACAAAAAAGACAAAAACGCTGCCGGCTTTTCGCACAAGCTGGAAAATGCCGGCCAGAAATACAGAGAAATCAGGGGTTGAAGGGCTTCAGGGAGGATTGAAAATGTCTTAGTAATAAAAACAAAACCAGGCTGAAAGATTTCAGTCCCGCAGGTTTTTGGCCTGAGACAAAAGGCGGCAAAACAATCGGGCTTCGAATTGGAAAGATGAATTAAGGGAAATATGGGATAAAGATAAAATAAAAGCCGGAGCTCTTAAAGCTCTGGCCAGGATCAGGAATGAATTATTATATGAGCTTTTTTACTGCGTGCGGATCAGTGGAGCTGCTTTGTCAGCTGGCCGCATACAATCGACTCATTCAGCCATTCATTCGCGCTGAAGTAAGAAAAAATTGTAAACAATTTAGCAAACATCACATTACCTCCATAGGGCGGACCCTTTTTACAATCCCATTATATAAAGGGAATTTGACCGGCTCAACCAGCAACTCGGGTTACATTTCTTACAGTCGGACGCGAAATTTTCCGCAGTTTTCATTCAGAAAATTTCATGAAAACTTTTCTGGAAAAACACAGTCATCCTTTGCAGACAAGCCTTTGCCCGCCCGCTTTTCAAAGGGCGCTTTAAATGGACCATAAACCAGCCGGATTTGGATGAAAAATGGGCGCGAAAGCGCTTAGGTATAAAGAAAGATAAAGAATATGTGATTTTTGGCAGAAAAATGCCAGCCGCAAGCACTTTGGATTGGCAGGAAAAGAAAGCAGAATCAGGCGGAAAATGTCTTTGAATAGCGAACAATATTTGCCGCTATCGAACAGGAAACGGCTGGCCTGAAAGAAAGTTTCTGCTTACATTTGCATGCCAGGCTAAGCGCAAAACAGGAAAGTGTACGAATTGAGTCAGTAAGTAAGAATCTGCAATGGCCTGAAAACGGCCGTGAAAAGAAATCAGGCACTTTTGCATGCAAACAGTCACGGTCGGGATGGAAAACCGCTCTTTGCCGGGCGGATTTATTTTGGTCATTTATGACCATCTGTCTAGAAAGCAAAGTCGGAAATTCAGGCTGCCGGATCCGGAAGATCAGATGGCACCAGAAAAGAAGAACCAGAAAGAAAATAGCCGGCAGTAAAAAAAAGAGCACGGCAAAAAGAACAGTGCCAGGGGCAATTCAGGCTGCCGGCTGCCTGCAAAGGGAATGTCTGGCTGGCTGTTTAAAGAAGCGGGCCGGCTGAGAAATTTTTGAGGAGAGTTTTATCTTTGCTGCAGGGCGGCAAGGCGGCCAGGGGCTCCAAAGAAAAGTGAATGGGACTGAAAATAGTCTTAAACAGGTTGTTTAAAGTTCCCACAGTTTGTCATCCCATCCTTGCAGAACAGGAATTTCATAACATAAGGATCCCAAAATAAAATTGAAATAAAAAAGTCAGATTGCTAAAATGGAGGGCAAGACGTAGTTTCTTTTTTTATGAGGAGGAAAGAAAAAATGAACTCACGCAAACTGATTGCCGGTCTTGCGTCTGCAGTGATGGGCCTTTCCATGGTTGGATGCGGCTCAGGCGGCGGATCGTCAGCATCGAGCAATGAAATCCTGAAAGTCGGAACGACCGAGGAACTCTCCGGTATTTTTAACCCGATGTATTCCAGTACTGCCTATGATCAGTGGGTAGTCAACATGGTTTACCAGTCACTGATTGGCTACGATGCCAACAGCGAACTTAAGCCGATCCTGGCTGAAGAACTCCCGGAAGTTTCAGAAGACGGCATGACCGTAACCTACAAGCTGCGTGCCGACCAGAAATTCTCGGACGGCTCCACGCTGGATGGCGATGATGTCAAGTACAGCTTCACCCTGATGGCTGACCCGGAATATATCGGCGGCCTCAATGACGGTACCTATAACTTCATCAAAGGCTGGAACGATTACCAGAACGGCGATGCGACCGAAGTTTCCGGAATTACTGTTTCCGATGACAAACTGACGGTTACTTTCGAATGCGAAACCCCGGATATTGATGCCGCGACAACGATCGGCGGTGCCTGGATCATGCCGGATGACCAGTTCGAATACACCAAGGGCAACCTGGATGACTACAAGAACATGGACCCGGCTTCCATCATCGGATCCGGCGCCTACAAGCTGAATAAATACGACAAGTCTGCGGGAGCTTCCGTAGTCCTCAATGAAAACTACACCGGCGTTGGCGATTATAAGATCAAGTCGATCGTTGTCCGCACCATTGAAACCGGTACAGAAATTGCCAACATGAAATCCGGCGATATCGACTACCTGCCAGAACAGATCGAGCCAACCATCATCGGTCCGGCTTCCTTAGTTGATACGCTGACAACTGATCATTATTTCCGCGCAGCTGAAGGCTACTTCGGCTTCAACTGCCAGTCCGGCCCGACAGCCGACCAGGCAGTAAGACAGGCGCTTTCCTATGCCACAAACCGCCAGGAATTTGTTGACGCCTACTTCCAGTGGCCGGAAGGTCAGGTCGCTGACGATATTAAAGACATCTCTACCGGCTATGTTCCGGCTGCTTTCTGGTCTCCAGTTGCCCCTACTCTTGGCGAAGTAACCACTGGCGAAAAGAAAATTGATGGTCTGGTTGAATACAACTACGACATGGATAAAGCAAAACAGATCCTGGATGAAGCTGGATGGGTTCCTGGTGCCGACGGCATCCGTGAAAAAGACGGCCAGAAACTGGAAGTCAAATTCCTGGCTTCCAAACCCAACTCCGTTCTTGACATGCTTCTGCCAATCATCATCAAGTCCTGGAAAGAACTTGGCGTTGACCTGAAACAGAACACCGTTGACTTCAATACCCTGGTGACTACCATTGACCCGACCAACACAGAAAACTCTTCTGACTGGTCCTGCTTCTTCATGGCGGTTTCCTACACCGGCCTTTCCAACTCGAACATGAACCAGATGGAAGGCTACACCGAATCCGATGGCAAGAAGATCCCGAGCGGAAACAACTACCCGCAGATCCTCGATGAAGAACTGAACGGCTACCTCAACGCGGGCAAGCAGACAGGTGTTGAAGAAGTTTCGATCGACAACTACTCCAAGGCTATGGTTCGCGCTTCTGAACTTTGCCCGTTCCTGCCGATCTACGGCAACAACCTGTTCAACGTTTACAACAAGCGCGTTGAAGGCATCAAGACAGGTCCGGTATGCAACTGGTCCCAGGCTCTTGACGGCGCCAGCCTGAACCTGGATGCCCAGGTTAAATCCAGCCAGGCAGATGACTCTGCTGCAGCTTCTTCCGAAACGGTTTCTGAAGCTGCCTCTTCTGAAGCGGCTGACTAGCCCGGACAGATCAAACCTGAATATGAAACAGAGCTAAAAGGAATATCCTTTCCAGACTGTTTTCCAGGCCGCAAAAGAGATTTTGCGGCCTTTTATAATAAGCCCGCCTGAAAGACAGACCAGACAGAATAATGATTGAATAACGATATCAAGATAATGATTAAATCTGAAATGCATTCAACAATAGCAATAAAATGTCTGAAAAAAAGGCTGCCGAAAGAAAGAGGCTGCTGTTTTCAATTTCCGCTAAAAAACGGAATGGAAAAATTTTCAGCAGAGTTCAGATCGGGCGGAAGTGATATAAAAAGATTAAAAATGCATCCACATAGGTTTAAAAGATTAGAATTTTAACTGACAGGAACGGTTCTAAAAAGAGCTGAAAACACATTACATACCATGAAAACGCGTGAAAATAACAGTTTAATGCTGTAAAACTTTCATGTGCTCGTTCACTCAGATATTCCTGTTTGTTATAATTACAGAGATTTTTAGGAAAACGTTCCAAGGGAAAAGGGGAGATGTGTATGTTTAAATACATTGTAAAACGTTTACTGACCTCAATCCCGGTGCTGATCATCATTACAATGGTGATATTTGGTGTTGTAAAATCAATGCCTGGAGATGAGGTCACAGCTTATCTCGGCCCGGGAACAAAAGCTACACAGGAAGTCAAGCAAAAGGCGCGCGAAAAGCTCGGCCTTGACAAGTCGCTTCCGGAGCAGTATGTGCGGTGGATGGGCCGCCTGCTGACCGGGGATTTGGGGACTTCCTTCACACTGAAAAAGCCGGTCAGCGCAGTTATCGGCGAATATGTGTGGAACTCATTCTTGCTCAATATCGTCTCGACGGTACTGGGCCTGGCGCTTGCGATACCAGTGGGCATCCGCCAGGCCGTCAAAAAAGGCTCGTTTACCGATAACTTCTGGACAGTCTTTTCACTGCTGGGTATTTCCGTGCCGACCTTCTTTTTCGGAATGGTGCTCATCTACTTTGTCGGCATGAAAGTCAGCTGGATTCCGTTTTCCGGCATGCGTGATTCCGTTTATGCCAACTTTGGCTATCCGGGCGGCTTCATGCAGGAAGTCGGCGACGTTATGGCCCATATGCTGCTGCCGACGATCGTTCTGACTTTCTCGAACTTCGCCACCTTCTCCAGGTATGTGCGCAACTCCATGGTTGAAGTCATCAACCAGGACTATGTACGCACCGCCAGGGCCAAAGGCCTCAAGGAAAAGACGGTTATTTACAAGCACGCCTTTAAAAATGCGCAGATTCCGCTGGTTACGCTGCTTGGCATGTACATCCCATCGCTGTTTGCCGGCGCCACCATTCTGGAAAACGTCTTTGTCTGGCCGGGAATCGGGCGCGTGCTGATCAATGCCATCAACCAGCGCGACAACTCGCTGACCACAGCCTGCCTGGTCTTTTCAGCCGTGCTGATGATTTTAGGCAACCTGCTCAGCGACGTGTGCTACTCGCTTGTCGATCCGCGTGTAAAGGTTGAATAGGTCAGAGGGGAGGAAAAAAGAAATGCCAAATACAAACAATACGTCCGAACCTCGCAACGCTGCTCAGCAGCAGGCGATTAACCAGAAAAAAGTGGATGAAAAAATCGATGCTGTCGGCCCATGGATGATTGCCTGGCGCAAGTTCAGGCAGAATCACGTCGCCATGGGCGGACTGGTCATTTTTGCGATCATTGTATTGCTCGTTATTATTGTTCCTATTGTGATGGGAATTGACGTAAACCACTACGATACATCCATCATGAACCAGGCCCCAAGCTCGGCGCACTGGCTCGGTACCGATGCCCAGGGACGGGATTGCCTGTTCCGGCTGATGCTGGGCGGACGCATCTCGATTTTAGTCGGCGTGCTGGCTGCCGTGCTGACCGTTGTTTTTGGATGCCTGGTCGGCGGTATTGCCGGCTTCTATGGCGGATGGGTGGACAACCTGCTGATGCGTTTTGCGGAAGTTGTCTACTCCCTGCCGTTTACCCCGATGATCATTGCGGTTGCTGCAACCATGCTGTGGGTACCGACCCAGCAGAAGATGTATACCGTTGCGATGCTGATCGGTATTCTTTCCTGGCCGGGACTGGCCCGGCTCGTGCGCGGCCAGATCCTGACGCTGCGTGAGCAGGAGTTCATGCAGGCCTGCGAAGCACTGGGCTTTTCGGATTCGTCAAAGATCCTGAAGCACCTGATGCCAAACGTAATTTCTCTTGTCATTGTCAATGCTACTTTGCAGATGGCCGGAGCCATCCTGACCGAAGCCGGCCTTTCCTATTTAGGTATGGGTATCATGCCGCCGCAGCCTTCCTGGGGTTCGCTGATGAACCTTGGCCAGAACGCGCAGGCTTTCCAGAACTACCCATGGCAATGGGTACCGGCTGGTATCATGTGTCTTTTGACCGTTGTGTCCATCAACCTGATCGGTGAAGGTCTGCGTGACGCCTTTGACCCGAAAGAGATTCAGTAGGAGGGCATATGAGCGAAAAAAGACAGAAAATCCTGGATGTCGACAACCTCAAGGTCTACTTCCACACCAAAAAGGGAGATTCCAAGGCGGTTGACGGCAACCATTTCTCCATGTATGAAAAAGAAACGCTCGCCATTGTCGGCGAGTCCGGCTGCGGAAAATCCGTAACCGCCATGTCCATTCTGGGCCTGGTGGCCGAGCCGGGTGAAATCATGCCGGATTCAAAGATTCAGTACACCGGCAACGGATACGATGTCGACCTTTCCAAGGCCAGCGATGAAAAGCTGCGGGAAGTGCGCGGCAACGAGATTTCCATGATCTTCCAGGAGCCGATGACGGCATTAAACCCGGTCTATACAGTCGGCGACCAGATCGCGGAAAACATCCGCATTCACGAAAACGTATCCGATGAAGAAGTCAAGAAGCGCACGATTGAGCTGCTGGGCAAGGTCGGGATTTCCCGTCCGGACCAGGTTATCAACAACTATCCGTTCCAGCTTTCCGGCGGCATGTGCCAGCGGGTCATGATTGCCATGGCCCTGTCCTGCAACCCGAAGCTGCTGATTGCCGATGAACCGACGACCGCGCTGGATGTAACCATCCAGGCGCAGATTCTGAAGCTTATGAACCAGCTCAAGGATGAAACCGGCACCTCGATCATGCTGATTACCCATGATCTGGGCGTTGTTGCCCAGGTTGCCGACTGGGTTAACGTCATGTATGCCGGCAAGGTTGTTGAATCCGCGGAAGTGCGCGAGCTGTTCAAGAACCCGAAGCATCCTTATACCACGGGACTGATGTCTTCCATGCCTTCCCTGGCTGAAGAAGCCGGCACGCGGCTCAATGTCATTGAAGGAACGGTCCCCAACCCGGTCTACCTGCCAAAAGGCTGCTACTTTGCCGACCGGTGTACGAAGTGCATGGACAAGTGCCTGGAATCCCAGCCGCCGCTGGTGCATCTGGGCAATGGCCATACGGTTTCCTGCTTCCTTTATGAAGACCAGGCAACCGAAGATGCCCAGACGGCCCAAAAACATGCCGATGCAGCCCGTGAAAACCTGGAAGACCAGAAAGAAAAGGAGGGAAAAATGTAGATGGCGCAGACAGCAGAAAAAATCAAAGCCGATGCCGGCCAGCCGGAAGGCAAAGAAAAAATTCTTGAAGTGCGCAACGTCAAGAAATATTTCCCTCTGGGCAAGGGCAAGCTCAAGCCGGGCAAGCCTTGTGTCAAGGCGGTCGACGGCATTTCGCTGGACCTGTATGAGGGCGAAACCCTCGGGCTGGTTGGCGAATCCGGATGCGGCAAGTCCACTTTAGGCCGGACAATTATCCGCCTCTATGAGCCGACCGATGGCGAAATCCTGTTCAAGGGACAGGATATTTCCAAGCTTTCCCGCAAGGAAATGCGCAAGATCCGTGAAGACATGCAGTTTATCTTCCAGGATCCGTATTCTTCCCTGAACCCGCGAATGAATGTCTTTAACATCCTGGCCGAACCGCTGATTGCCCATGGCAAGTTCAAGCGCGGCCCGGAGCTGGAAGCGTATGTTAAGGACCTGATGGAAAAGTGCGGCCTGCCAAGCTATTACTGCTACCGCTTCCCGCACCAGTTTTCCGGCGGCCAGAGACAGCGGATCGGCATTGCGCGAAGCCTGGCTTTGAATCCGTCATTCATCATCTGTGATGAGCCGGTTTCCGCGCTGGATGTCTCGATCCAGTCGCAGATCATCAACCTGATGATGGATATGCAGCAGAACAACAATATTTCCTATATCTTTATTTCCCACGACCTTTCCGTCGTGAAGCACATTTCGGACCGCGTAGGCGTTATGTATCTGGGCTCCATGGTTGAACTGGGCTCCAAGGAAAAGATCTACGACAATCCGCAGCACCCCTATACCCGGGCGCTGATGGCCGCAATTCCGGTTCCTGATCCGGACAAGCGTTCTGAAATGAAGCTGATCGAGGGTGAAATTCCTTCCAACGTCAATACGCCAAGCGGATGCAAGTTCCATCCCCGCTGCCCGTATGTGCAGGATATCTGTAAGGAAAAGGTGCCGGAAGTGAAAGAAATTGAGCCCAGACACTATGTCCAGTGTCATTTTGCAGGTGAATTTTGATTGAAAGACTTCAGTCCATTACCGATTCAGTAAAAAATGTCCGGGAAGTCCAGGAAGGCAAGACCGTCAAGCTGGAAAAAGGCGATTTTGCCGCGCTGATGAGCGCCGCCTGGCAGACCCTGGGCAAGACGGCCCTGCTGGTGATTCTCTTTTTTGCCGCAGCCATTGCCGCTTTGCTGATGATCTGGGGACACTGAGATTTGCCTGTTCTGCGCATAGATACAATCGATAATGAAAAATTATCATGGATAAATAAGTGCATACACTAAAAATCCAGAGATTATCAAAGCCTGACTGGTTATGCTTCAGGATCAAACCAGGCAGGCTTTTTGTATGGAACCGGGCACCAGCTGCCGCTGCTGTACTGGCGGATCATTGGAAAACAATGAGAAATTATCCTGCCAGGAAAGAGGAGTGATTATGGCCGGATGATCCAGCCTGCCAAGGCGGGCCTTAAAAAGTGCAAGCCGGCGCGAGTTCTTTACAATTGAAGAGAAGAAGGGCGGCTCTTTAAAAGGCCGGCCCGAAAAGAAATGAGACTGTTTGTATGAGAAAAAGCGGAGTAATGCTTCATATTACCTCCCTGCCAGGCCCGTATGGCGTGGGAAGCATGGGCAAGTGTGCCCGGGATTTTATTGACATCATGGAAAGGAACGGCCAGAGCATCTGGCAGATTCTGCCGGTGTGCCCCACCAGTTTTGGCGACTCGCCGTATGCTTCCAATTCCACCTTTGCGGGCAACCCTTACCTGATTGACCTGGACCAGCTGGCCTTTGACGGCCTGCTGTGGTGGGATGAGTTCCAGCACGAGCAATGGTATACCTACCCGGACCGGGTCGACTTTGCGATCCTGGCCCGCAAGCGCCTGCCGGTACTGCGCAAGGCCGCCTGGCGCCTGCTCGATCACAAGCCGGAAGACTATGACCAGTTTTTAAAGGACAACCGGGACTGGCTGGATGACTACGCCCTGTTTATGGCGATCAAAAACGCCAATGAAGACAAGGCGTGGATGGACTGGCCGGAAGAATACAAGGTTTACGACAAAAAGAAGGCTGCTAAGTGGCAAGAGCAGTTCAAAAACGAAATCGATGTCTACCAGGCGATCCAGTACCTGTTTTTCCGGCAGTGGCATGAGCTCAAGCGCTATGCCAACATGCATGGGATTGAAATCCTGGGCGATATCCCGATTTACGTCGCCATGGATTCGGTGGACGCCTGGTCCAATCCGGAACTGTTCCTGATGGATAAAAAATCCAATCCGACCGTCGTGGCAGCTGTTCCGCCTGATGCCTTTTCCAAGGAAGGCCAGCTGTGGGGCAACCCGGTTTATGACTGGCCTTACCAGAAAAAGACCGGCTATAAATGGTGGATTAACCGGATTGACCGGATGGGCAAGCTGTACAACATCCTGCGCATCGACCACTTCCGGGGATTTGATTCCTTCTATGTTGTCCAGGCCAAAGCGCAAAACGCCCTGGGCGGCAAATGGATGAAAGGGCCGGGCGCAGAGCTGTTCAAGGAAGTCACCCGAAAGCTTGGCCCGCAAAATATCGTGGCCGAAGATTTGGGCATCATGACTCCGTCGGTCGAAAAAATGCTCAGGGAAGTCGGCTATCCCGGCATGAAGGTCATGGAATTTGGCCTGTATGCCAATACGACCGAAGGCCAGGAATACCTGCCGTTTGCTTATCCGGCCAACAGCGTCGGTTATTGCGGCACGCATGATAATGACACGATTTACGGCTGGTTTAATAAGCTGAGCGAAGTGGACAAGGAATACGTCAGGGAATACCTGGATTCCTGGGATCCGCACACGATTAACTGGAAGATGATCGGTACCCTTCTGGCTTCGCCATCGGATACGACCATTGTCATGGCCCAGGACCTGCTGGGTCTTGGCAGTGAAAGCCGGATGAACCAGCCGGGCGTACTGGCTGCCAACTGGCAATGGCGCCTGACACCCGGACAGCTGAGCGAAGATACCATGCGCCATCTGGGCTATCTCACCCGGGTATACCGCCGGCTGCCAAGCCAGCGCATTACGAAAAAGCAAGAGCGCAGGGAACCGGGCGAAGCCGCCCAGAAAGCCGCCGATACTCCTTCTTTTGAGCAAGCAGCATCAAAACCAGGCGACTGGCGTCTGTAAAAACGGCGCCATGCAGCCCTGTTCAAAAGCAAGTACAGCCCCGGCAAAGAGAATTCCTTTACCGGGGCTGTTTTCTGTTTCCAGGCATGCTTTTATAGCGCCATCAGGCCAGGCCCTGGAAATCATCTGGATTGAGTGTGATGACTTTAAGGCTGAATTCCTGAGCCAGTTTGTACGATGAGGGATCAAGATGCTTTCTGGCATAATCCATATCGGTCAGATCGAACGTTCTGGTGAAATGGGCCTGCGGGAAAACTCACAGCGTTCGCATCGCCTGAACGGGCTTGTCCTCTTCCTGCTCCTGGAGGCGGAGCAGCGTCTCCATTCCGGCTGTGTATTGTACGATCAGTTCGTCCAGGGCCGGACAGGACCCTTTTTCAACAACGATCATAAAGCCCTCATTAAGCCGGGTGTTCCGGTAAACCGACAGCTCAACATTATCCTCCCGCTTCGCTTCCGGTTTACTGCCGGCTTGTTCGATGGCCTCCAGGCTCTTTTCCGGATCGGCTCGCTCACCGGCACCAGGTCGCGGCGGATCTCTTTTAGCGGGCAGGATCGAAAATCCGGATAGATTTTTTTTTAAGACTAAAGCAGCAACGGGTACCGGAAGCGGCTGTCCTTCCTCCAGCACATACATCGTGCTTTCCACCCGGATACGGGCTTTCTTTTCCTGCGCAGTTTTTGCATTGCCGGATGGGCTGGAGCCATCCGGGCTGGAATCAAATGAATTTGTCATTGACTTACCTCCTGTCTGTATATAGAAAGTCCGCCAGGCCATGTCTTTTAATTGATGAAAAAACCGGCAAAAGGTATCCAGAAGCGGCAAAGAACCGGAAAAAAGCATTCGGGAAAAAGGGAAAAAGGATCGCCAGAGACCTGTCATACAGGTCCGGCGATCCTTTTCGTTTTATTTTCGGTTTTCAGGTGCCGCCTTGCTTTGCCGCCATCAGGGCTGGTGCCGCACAAAGAGGGCGAAGGCGCCTTTTTACCAGGGGAGCATCGTGTTGGACAGGCCGAACGTCGGACCGCCCCCGGCGCAGTCGTCCTTGTCATAGCTGCGCTGGTCAAAGATCAGCGACAGCGGGTACCAGCCATCCGGTCCCATGCCAAGCGGATCGTGAATAAAGACATTACCGTTCTGAAAGCCATAGACCAGCAGTTCGTGCGTGTAGCCAACCGGGCAGAAGGTACCCGGACCGACGGCGGCTGTAATCGCTCCGCCGGCTTTCAGGATTGAGGCAGCCTGGCTTTGGGAGAGCGAGCCGCGAACGGGGACGCCATACGAGCGGGCAGCATAGACAATGCCATTGCCGCTGGTACCTAGAAAGCCGGAATTCATATAGCCGGCATTCCCCAGCATGACCCCGATCGTATACGGCGAAACTGTGGAGCCCGTCAGGGCAGAAAGGGCACAGGCCAGAACTGTAGGTGCGCAGCCGCTGGAGCGAAACGACACCCCATTGATGCTCGTATAAGCCCAGCCCGGATCATCCTGGCGGAAAAGCGGGACGTTGTTGAGAGTAGTCCCGGTAATATTGCCGTTTGCATCCGCAGTAAACACAGCATTAGCCAGGGTGAAGGTTCCAGTGGCTGCCGCGCCGTCGCTGCCGTAATAACAAAGCGTGCCATCGCTTTGTGAAACGAGCTTGTTTCTGGCCATCAGGCCGCTGCCCGCATCAAACGAATACCAGCGGCCGCCAAGATTCTGCCTTCCGCCGGTGTGCCGGCCGCTGGCATCATAATTTCGGGTCTGGCCGGTCTGCGGGCTGGTAAAAAGACCGGTAACGGGCGTGCCGGTATCCGGATTGAAGTAGTACCAGCAGCCGTTAATCTGCTGGTCGCCGGCCAGTTTCTGGTCGTTTTCGTCATACCAGACGACCTGGCCGGTACTGGGATCCGGGCAGAGCGAGTACATGAAGCGAGCATAGAAGCCGACGGCTTCATTACGCCAGCCGGCATTGACCAGGGCATCGCGCTCCAGAGCATTGCTCGTAAAGTGATGGGCGCCCACCACGGCATTCGGGTTGTAGGCCCGGAAAATCTCGACGCCCTGGAACGGGTCAGAATACCAGGCAATGCCTTCATCCTTCCAGCCAACGGCAGCCAGATGATCTTTTTCGACGGCATCGGTTGTGTAGTGATGATCGCCGGCATTGGGATTGTACAGGCGGTAAACCGGAGCGGACGTATCATTTTTCGGGGCCCGCCAGCCGGTTCCCTCAAAGCTCCATCCCGCCTGGACCAGGTGGTCTTTTTCCTGGGCAGAAGGGGTATAGAAATGCTCGCCGGAGTTGGGATTGTACAGGCGGTATACCGATACCGTCTCCATTGAGGCTAGTGTCTGCTCAATCTGTGCTGCCTGGGCTGCCAGAGCTGGATCGGACTGGCCGGCATTGACGGCCTGCTCAATCTGGGCCAGCTGCTCTTTAAGCTGGTGAAGATTGGGGGTATTGCCCGGCATCAGCCCGCTTTCATAAGCCACCGGATCAGCTGGTGCCAACTCGTTTTGCATAGCCGGCTGGTCTTCAGGGACGGACAGTGCTTCTTCGGAGTTTATACGGGAAGCGCCTGCCGATCTTTCCTGCCTGTCTGCTGGAAGCTGATTCTGGCTTTCAGGCTGGCTGTCCAGCTTTGCCGGGGTATTTGTCATTGGATCCAACGGTTCGTTTACCTGCTGGTCTTGCGGCTTTTTGCGTTCATCGATCTGGCTGCCTGTCTGCTCGATCTGCACATCCAGGGCGGCTATCTGGCTTTCCAGCTCTGCCTTCTGGGCCAGACACTCGTCCAATCCCGCTGCTTCGGGGTCAGCTGGATTGAGAGCCGCGGTATCGGCCATAGCCTGGGCCGAAAGAGCTGGATCACTCAGGGCAGCATCGGCAGCGAGATTTTCCGCAATTGGCGCAGCAGGCAGTGCTGCATCAATATCCGTGTCATTCAGTTTTTGACTGGAATTGTCAAGGGCGTTTTGTTCATGAATTTCAGAGGGTTCGGTCGCGGTCTGGGTAAGGCTCGCAGCTGGGTCGGGCAGCAGTTCCGGCTGCTGGCTGGCCGGATTTTCTGGAATCGTGCCAGCCGCGGGAAGCTCTGGCAGGGCGGCCAGCTGGTTTTGCAGGGCGGTTTTCTGTTCCTGCAGCAAAGCCAGAGATTGCTCAAGCTGCTGGATCGTGCCGGCCAGTTCCTTTCCATCTTCCTGGACACTGGTGGCTGGGCCGGGATTTTCATCCGGTTCGTCCTGAGGATCTGGCCCTGTATCCAGAGCGGCTTTTTGATCCTGTTTTGCCGGCAAGCCGGCTGGCTCTGGGATCAAGTCCGCTCCGCCTTCCTGTTCCGGCTGGTTTTCTGGACCGGAATCAGAAACCAGGCCTTCCTCTGCATCCGGACCGGTATCGGGAATTTCCGGATTTTGCGCAAGGCCTGGCCGGGCGGCGAGCTTTTCGATGATGGCCTGGACCCGTTTTTGCAGGGCAGAAATTTCAAGACTGTCGGCTTCATCGCGCAAAGCGGCCGGATCTTCCTTAAACAAGGCCGAATATCCGGTGCGCAAAGACTCTTTTCCAGAATCAGCGGCCGGGTTTTCTTCCGGCTGCTCAATCCAGATGGCTTTTACGGGTGCTGAACCGGGCAGATCTTCGATGGGTTGGCCAACCGTATCCTGCTCCTGAAAGGCTTTTGCGGCTTTCTGGATCGAATCGTCTGCTGAAACCGGCTGGCAAAAAGGACCGTAAACTTCCGGCACTTTGGAGGGGGCAGGCTTTGCAAAAAGAATCCGGCCTGGCTGCAGGTTCAGATTCCGGCTGCGCCCGGCCGGCCTTGCGGCCAGCGAGGTAGAGCCGGAAAAGCCAAGGATGCTGCTTAAAAACAATGCACTGAGTTTATGCATAAATAGTCTCCTTCTCAATTCGCAAAATATCCATTGATCGTTCGATCGCTTTTCCTGCTGACCCATCGCTCCATCCAATCACCGGATAAGATCGAAGATAAACTCGATCCGACAGCACGATCCGGTTTAAAGCGAAGAGGCAATCCGTACGTACTGGCCAGTATCGCGCATGAGAAACCCGTTTTCCGGCAGGCGTGGGCGAACAGGAAATGTATATGAACTAATGATTTCATAACGCGGGATTAAAACACAATATGTGATTGTTCATGAATATTCGAAAACATTAAATTTAAGGTAAAACAGTAATAAAAAGCGACGATAAGAAGACCATCAGCCCTGCACAAGGCTGGAAGAAGGAACATCCAGAACCTGACTCCAATGGCCAAAGAAAGAGAAAAAGGTATACAATTGCGGCAGACTATGAACGATTGTCCAGAATCCAAAGACAGAAAAAACAGCCTGATGGATTCTGAACTGGAAAGGAAGGAAGAAAAACGATGACATTCTCTGAATTTGAGTACGTCCGGCCCGATAAAGAGGCCGTGCTCAAAGAAATCGGGCAGCTGACTCAACGCCTGGAAACAGCAGAAGACTATGATGCTTTTTTTGCGGCATTCAAGGAAGCCAATGAGCTGTTCCGCCACATCGATACGATGGAAAACCTGGCGTACGTGCGCCATACCATTGATACGCGCGATGAATTTTACAATGGCGAATTCGACTACTTTAATGAGATCTCGCCGCTTGTTGCCAACGCCAAAGCCGGCCTGACCAAGGCGGTACTCGATTCAAAGTGGCGCCCCCAGCTGGAAAAAGAGATTCCTGAAACCTGGTTTTTGTTAAACGAAAACGCCCAGAAGACTGTTTCGCCCAAAATCGTGGAAGATCTCCAGGAAGAAAACCGCCTCGCTGCCCGCTACCAGAACCTGATTGCCTCAGCCCAGATCGAGTTTGAAGGCGAGACTTATACCCTGGCTTCGCTGGAAAAGAAGATGAAGGACAAGGACCGCGCAGTACGCAAAGCGGCCGCCAAAGCTTACTGGGGCTGGTTTGCCGATCATGAAAAGGAAATTGGCGGTCTGTACGACCAGATGGTCAAAGTCCGCACCCGCATGGCCAATAAAATGGGCTATGACACATACACACCGTTTGGCTATCTGCGCATGCAGCGCCTGGACTATGACCGCAATGATGTTGAAGTCTACCGTAAAAACATCCTGAAAGATGTCGTGCCGGTGTGCATGGATCTCTACCGGGCCCAGGCAAAGCGCCATGGGTATGAAGGCGATACGCTGCCGGTATGGGATGAAAAGATTGAATTTGATTCCGGTGATCCAAAGCCGAAGTATCCGGAAGAAGAACTCGTGCGCCGGGCTTTGCACATGTATGAAGAGCTTTCGGATGAAACCGGCGCGTTCTTTAAAACCATGGTCGATGGCCAGCTGATGGATCTGCAGGCCAAGCCGGGCAAGGCTGCCGGCGGATACTGCACGTCGTTCATGGATTTTAAAGTCCCGTTTATCTTTGCCAATTTCAACGGCACCAATGGCGATGTGGAAACCCTGACCCATGAAGCCGGCCATGCGTTCCAGTGCTATTCCAGCCGCGACCTGTTCCCGGTTGATGTCATCTGGCCAACGATGGAAAGCGCCGAAATTGACTCGATGTCCATGGAATTCTTCACCTGGCCCTGGATGAAGGACTTCTTTGAAGAAGATACCGACAAGTATTACTATTCCCATCTGGGCGGCAGCGTTAAGTTTTTGCCTTATGGCGTTTTGGTCGACCACTTCCAGCATGAAGTGTACGATCACCCGGAAATGACGCCGGATGAAAGAATGGCGACATGGCGCCGGCTGGAAAAGCAGTATCTGCCGCAGAAAGACTATTCCGAAATCGACTTTCTGGAACGGGGCGGATGGTGGATGCGCCAGCTGCACATCTTTATGGACCCGTTCTACTATATTGACTACACCCTGGCCCAGGTAGCGGCCCTGCAGTTCTGGTCCCGCCTGCAAAAAAAGGATCCCAAAGCTTTTGAAGACTACAAAAAGCTCTGCCAGGCCGGCGGTACCCTGCCGTTTAAAGGCCTGGTCAAGCTGGCCGGCCTGAAGGTGCCTTTTGAAGACGGCTGCCTGAAGGAGACCATGGACTCTGTCCGCTCATGGTACCAGGACAAGCTGGACGCCGATTACTGATTGAGGCTGATGACTGGCGGGCTTCAAAATCCTGGTCCGACCGGTTTTTGAAGCGTCCAGCTTCCAAAGACAATTCCCAAAAATGCCTGGAGTGCGGCCTGCCTGCTCCGGGCTTTTTGCCGCTTAAAAGCGGAAGAAAAACCGATCTAAACGGGTTGGAAATGTCAAAGGAAATGACAGAAAAACTGCGTGAAAGCGACAAAACTGTTCGAATCCGGACCAAAATTGATGTTTACGAAAGCGCTGTTGTGCTGTATACTGGATATTACAATCTTAAACGAATACATTGATCAATTAAAAAGGGCATAAAGCACTCTGATCTGGATGATCTGCCTGCCTGGCTGTCCGTTTTGAAGAGCCGGCGGGCGCTTTTTTTGCGGCTCTGGTTGATTTTCAGGCGGGAAGCCGTAATCTAAAATCAGACACGCTTCGCTTCCTTTGTCTTTTGCTTATGTCCTGCCTGCCCTGGATTCTGGTCCAGGCAGCTTGATAAGGCTGAAATCCGGAAACAGGAACAGGGAAAGGTTTTGCGAAGCGGTATTCTCAAAGATTGACTTGCGGCAGCATTCATCCTCTGCCCTGCGGTGCTCTTTTCTCTGGCCTTTTGCAAACCGGAAGCCATGGCTTCAGAAAAAGAGAAGTGTTCGCAGGGGCAATGGATGGAATCCCCAAGCGATGCGGGAGGCTGCCTGACTGGGAGGAAACTATGAAAAAGAAATACACAGCACTTGGCTGCGCTCTTGCCCTGTCTTTGCAGACGGTTGCTCCTGTTTTTGCCCGTGAAGACGTCCAGGATGTCCAGGCTCCCATGCAGGATGAAACAATGGCTGCCGGCAATGGCGATATTGTTAACGAAAGCGATTTTGTGATCGTTGATCGCAAGGAAGACAGCCAGGAAATTACGCAGCGCGATTCCGTAGCGATGTATCGCCTGTACAACCCGAATTCCGGCGAGCACTTCTATACGGAAGACAAGGATGAAAAGAATGCCCTGGTGACGATGGGCTGGATTTTTGAAGGCATCGGCTGGTATGCTCCGCGCACTTCGCAGACACCGGTCTACCGCCTCTACAACCCCAATGCGGGCGATCACCATTACACCATCGATGAAAACGAGAAAAATGCCCTGGAATCCATGGGCTGGATCTACGAGAAAATCGGCTGGTACTCCGACGATGCCAATGAAGTACCGGTCTACCGGCAGTACAACCCCAATGCGGAAACAGGAAGCCACAACTACACTGTGGATTCCAATGAAAACGCAGCCCTGATTAAGGCCGGCTGGAATGAAGAAGGCATCGGCTGGTCCGCTCTCTCTTTAAACTGCCCGCCGCAAAGCGTGATCCAGGAGCTGGAAAGCATGAGCGGCGAATATGAACAGCTGCTCAAGGCCAGGGCCGCCGACAATCTCAAGCTGGATGATCTGATGGACAAAGGCCTGCAGATTACCAGCCTGATCAACGCCCTGTCCACACAGTTTGAAAACCGCTACTTTCTGTTCCAGAACGGAAACCTGGTCGGCTATACAGCTAAGAATGATTCGACCATTCAGTCTTCCGGGTTAAACGGCGGCAAGGTCCTGGTGCTCCAGCCAAGGAAAAAGCGCGTCCAGAGCGCTTCGTCTTCGGCTGACTACAAGCTGCAGGGCGAGGGACTGTTTATCCGTTCGGGCAGCGGCAAGCTGCGCCTGCAGGCCGCAGCCGGAACGATTGCCAACGGCAGCCTCAACGGCAATGTGGCTGGCTATACGTACAATGAAGACCCCAACAACGCCTATGAGGAAATGTCGTCCGGACCGGCAGCCGACAACTTGATGAATGGCCATATCGTCAAGCATACCCACTATCTCAGAGCTTCGACGCCGCGAATGATGGATTTTGACTGGTACATGGATGTTGAAAACGGAACAGCCAAATACGAAAAGATTGGCGATTACTACTATGTCTGCCATTCGCCAACCATTAATGTATATTATGATTACATTCCCCAGAACCTGAACTTCTGGCCCAGCAACTAAGCGGGCTTTGTGCAGAGCTTCTGAATGAATCTTTTGCCGGACCAGCCTTTTCAGACTGGTCCGGTTTTTGCATTTTTCGCCTGAAAAAGCGGACGGCCCTGCCTTCTGTGGAAATTTAGCGGAAACATTTTAGGAAATCGAAAGAAAGAGATAGAAGTCTGCCTGTATAATGGGGCCACAAAAACTGGAAATTCCTGCCCTTCTTCCTGCAGGCTGTCCAGAGAGGAAACCAGCCAGACTTAAGTGAAAAGCAAAGAGACTGGAAGAGGACGTGGAAAAAGAGGACCTTGAAAAGGGAAGAGAGCTGGAATCCAGCGCAGTGAAAACGGAAGAAATCCGACAAGAAAGAGAAACGGAAATGAGTATGAAGAAAATCTGGAAACTGGCTGCTGTCCTGCTTGCCTTCTGGCTGGTGCTGCCCGCCGGAATCCGCCTGCAGGCAGCTGGCGTGCGGGTGATTGATGATTCCGACCTGTTTACCGACAGTGAAGAAGCCATCCTGGAAGAAGAAGCCAGCCGTATCAGCGAGAAATTCGGGACCAATGTCTTTATCCTGACCAGCGACGAATACGGCTTTTCGGATAATTACGCCAGAGACGTTGTGGAAGAATACGGGCCCGCCAACTATCCCGCCGGCTATGTGGCCTACTGCATCGATATGGACGACCGGTCGTACTGGGTCGATGCGTATGGGGAGAGGGAACGCAGCTATTTTACGCAGTCCAGAACCGACGCGATTGCCGAAAGGGCCTTTGACGATCTGCGCGATGGCGACTTTTTCGGATCCGCCCGGGCCTTTCTGGACAAGACCGAGCGCAATTTCAAGGTGGCTACCTCAAGCATGGGTCCTTTTGCCAAGCTGTTTGTCTACCCGGCCCGTACCCTGGTCGCCGGAATCATTGCTTTGATTATTGCCCTGGCCAGTGCCGGGATCATGACGTTTTCAAAAGTCCGCAAGCATGCGGACAAGAATGTGCGCACGGAGGCCGATGAATACCAGGGCGGCCTGAACCTGACGGACCGCTCGGATATTTTTGTCCGTTCCTACCAGACCCGGGTACGCCGGCCCAGGCAGACAAGTTCCGGCGGCGGATTTGGCGGCGGAGGCGGCAGTGCCGGCCACACCGGAAGCGGAGGTCATTTCTGATGGAATACAAATGCCCGAACTGCGGGGGCGAACTGCATTTCGATCCCCATATTCATAAACTGAAATGCGATTTCTGCGGCAATACATATGAGATCAGCCAGTTTGAAGATCATCCGGTTCATTCGGATCACCCAGAGGCAGTGCCCGGGGAGGCCGGGCAGCCGGAGCAGAGTGCGGCAGACGCCGGTTTTGAGAAGGCAACGGATGATTCAACGGAAATCAAGGAAGATCTGGTGGTCTATTCGTGTCCGCACTGCGGCGCTGAAGTGGTCACCGATAAAAATACGGTAGCCACTTCCTGCGTGTTCTGCCATACCCCCATGGTCATTGAGGAAAAGGCAGAAGGGAAATTCCGGCCGCAGAAAGTCATTCCCTTTGAAATCGATAAAAAGCAGATTGAACAGCTGTATGAAGACTACATCAAGGACAAGCCGTTTTACCCAAAGGAATACTCCAAGGCCAATGTCATTGAAAAGATCCAGGCCATCTACCTGCCGTTCTGGCTGTTTGATCTGCATATGAAAGGCCATCTGCAGGCTACCGGCGAACATACCCACACGTTTTATGCCGGTGACTGGATTGTCACCAACCACGATGTCTTTGCGATCAGCCGGGCCGGGACCCAGTCCTACTTCCGGATTCCGGTCATCGCCTCGTCCAAGACACCCAAAGATGCCATGGATTCGATTGAGCCTTACGACTATTCCAAGCTGCAGGACTACAATCCGGGCTATCTGCCCGGCTTTCTGGCCCAACGCTATGACCTGGACGACAAACGGGTCCGGGAGTTTTCCCGCAAGCGGGCGGAAAATTCCTTTAACCAGGCCATGACCAGCACGATTGGCGCTTATGAAGGACTGCGCCTGACGGGCGGCGACATGGCGCCGGTTTCGGTCAGTGCCCAATATGCCCTGATGCCGGTATATATGCTGTTTATGGATTATGATGCCGATGAAGACAAGCTGATTGCCATTAACGGCCAGACCGGCAAAGTGGTCGGCAATGTACCGGTGGACAAGCACAAGCGAAACCGCTATTTCCTGCGCTGGTTTTTAATCCTGGCTGTGATCTTCCTGGCTGTGGCCCTGGCAATTTTGCTGGCGATTGACTGATGAATGTGCAAAAGAAATCTGTGCATTGAAATCCATGAAGTAAAATTCATGAAATGAAAGAACCGGATTTCAGGCCCAAAAGCCTGGCAAAGAATCATTGATGATCCTGAGCCAGGCTTTTTCAGTTACCGCCAGCTGCTGGTGTCTGGGCGACCTTGCAGCTCGTTTTGTATTTCGCCGTGCAATCGTTCTGCTTTTCGAGGGCTTTTGGATTTGCTACAGGCGGTTTCGGTCGATTTGCATGTGATAAAAGGCATTGACGGGATGAGCCAGCAGCAGTTTCCAGCCGGCGGATTTCATGACGGCTTTAATGGCGGCCGATTCCCCGGCGGAAAAGCAATGGGCAGGACAGCGCGAACAGAACGTCTTGCTGTTCATGTTCGGGCAATGCGAAAAATGCCTGGCCACCGCTTTTTTAAGCCAGGCTTTTTGGGCGGGATCGAGCACCTTGTTGGCGGTATGGTCGATCATCCAGTTCATCTGGCAAATTTCAAAATCGCGTTTTTGCTGGATGGTCCAGCTTTTGCTTTTTTCAGGCATAACGTCCCCTCCTTAGCATATTCAGGATAAGTTCAGGCCATCTGGCCCGGCAGAGCCTCTGCCGGCTGGCCAAAGGCCTGCAGAGCGGCTCATATAAGGATATAATAGGAAGACTATGAGACAAAATTCCCTGTTTGATTCCTTTGAAGAAAACGATGATCATCTGGCTTTTTCAAAGGAAATAAAAGAAATGGATGAGCGGGCGGGCATGCTGCGGCCGCTGGCCGATCGCATGCGGCCGGAAAGCCTGGAAGACTACTGCGGCCAGTCGCACTTGATTTCCAGAGGCTCGCTGCTCTGGAACATGATTGAAAAGGACACCATTCCGTCCATGATCTTCTGGGGGCCTCCTGGTGTTGGCAAGACAACACTGGCTTCCATCATTGCCCGCCAGACGAAAAGCCGTTTTGTGACCTTCTCGGCGGTCCAGAGCGGAATCAAGGAGATCAAGGCCGTCATGGCCGAAGCCGAAATGGCCAGGCGGGCCGGGCAGCGCACCATTGTTTTTATCGATGAAATTCACCGCTTTAACAAGGCGCAGCAGGATGCCTTTTTGCCCTATGTGGAAAAGGGGAGTATTGTCCTGATTGGCGCCACAACGGAAAACCCGAGCTTTGAAGTCAACTCCGCCCTGCTTTCACGATGCAAAGTCTTTGTCCTCAAGGCTTTGCAGGTCGAAGACATTGAAGATCTGCTCAAAAAGGCCATTGCTTCAGATAAGGGCTATGGCAGCAAAAAGGTGGAAATCAGCGAAGAGCAGCTGTATGCCATTGCGCATTTTGCCCATGGCGATGCCAGACTGGCCCTCAATACGCTGGAGATGATCCTGACCAATTCGCCCGATGATATCGAAGGCATTCATGTCGACGAAGACATCATCAAGCAGGTGCTGGGCAAGCGGACGCTGATTTACGATAAAAAAGGCGATGCCCATTACGATACGATCTCCGCCCTGCACAAATCGATGCGCAACTCGGATGTCCAGGCTTCCATTTACTGGCTGACCAGGATGCTCGAAGGCGGGGAAGATCCGCTCTATATTGCCAGGCGAATTGTGCGGATGGCCAGTGAAGATGTGGGCATGGCTGATTCAAGAGCGCTGGAAATCTGCATTGCCGCCTACCAGGCATGCATGTATCTGGGAATGCCCGAATGCAGCGTGCATCTGGTTCATGCCATTACCTACCTGGCGCTGGCCCCCAAAAGCAATGCCCTGGAAACTGCCTTTTTTGCGGCTCGTGATGATGCCAGGGAAACTCTGGAAGAGCCGGTTCCGCTTCATATCCGCAATGCACCGACCGGGCTGATGAAAGATCTGGGCTATGGCGAGGGCTATGAATATGCCCATGACTATGCTTTGCATATGACGGATATGGAATGCCTGCCGCCAAAGCTCGCCCATAAGGCTTACTATGTGCCCTCCGATCAGGGCAGCGAATCCAAAGTCGCCAGGCGCATGGAACAGATCCGGGCGATCAAGGCGCAAATCCGCAAAGACAGGCTGACCGGGAAAAAGCCGCAGCTGCGAGAAGACCCGGCAGATGGCCTGCAAGGTGGAAAAGAAAAAGAACAAAAAGAATTGAAAGAATCGAAGAAATTAAAAGAGCTGAAAACGCCAAAAGAGCCAGAAGACAGAACGACTGAAAAATAATGGAAGCAAAACAGCCTGATGCAGCAGGCGTAAAAACTTCCGGCCAAGCCGGAAGATCGCCTGGTGCATCATGAGACATTAACGATGAGACATTAGCGAAAGGAGGCAGGGCGAAAACGCTATGAAAATGAAACTGAATCTGAATTCGCTTGCCGATACCGAAAAATTTGCCGGAGAGCTGGCCAGCCGCCTGCAGGGCAAGACGATCACCATTACCCTGGATGGCGATCTGGGTGCGGGCAAGACGACCTGGACCCAGAGCTTTGGCAAGGCACTGGGAGTCAAAAGAACGATCAACTCCCCGACTTTTACGATCATGAAATCCTATAAAGCAGCGGATGGAAGCATGCTTTACCATATGGATGCTTACCGGCTGGAGGGCGCTCACCAGGATTTGGGCTTTGAAGAGTGCTTTGAAGACGGGATCTGCGTCGTGGAATGGGCCGATTATATTGCCGAGCAGATTCCATCCGATCATATTGCCATCTCCTTAAAGGAAACCGGCGAAACCTCGCGCAGCGTAACCCTGGAAGCGACCGGACCGGAAAGCGAAGCACTGCTGAAAGGATGGACGATGGAATGAAGAATCTTGTAATGGATACCGCCTGGAAAAACCTGGTGCTGGCCCTTTTTGAAGACGGCCAGCTGGTCGCAGGTTTCAGCCGCCAGGCCTTCAAGCGCCAGAGCGAAACGCTGTTTGTGGAACTGAAAAAGCTGCTGGAGCAGGCCGGCTGGAAACTGCGCGATCTCGATGAAGTCGTGATTACCGACGGGCCCGGATCGTATACGGGGCTGCGCATTGCGATGACCGCCGCCAAGATTTTGGGATCCCAGGCGCATATGAAAGTTAAAACCATTTCCACCCTGCAGCTGTATGCGGGGTGCAATTCTTCCGCCAATGTCCTGCTGGATGCACGAGGCGGTCGGGCTTACGTGGGCCATATTGAAAACGGAAAGCCCATATGGCAGGGAATCCTGCCTTTGGAAGCTGTTCCTGGATTTTTAGAGGAATATCCCGGGATACTGTTTGGTGAAGGCGAACTGGCCGGAATGGAAGCAAAGCCTTCCGATTTTATCCAGAATGCCGGCGAGCTTCTGGACCTGGCTGTGGAAGTGGAAAATGTGGATGGCCTGGTGCCAATGTACATGAAAGAAAGCGACAGCTACAAAGTATGATCCGCAAGATGGACTGGAAAGACCTGGACCGGATTGAACAGCTGGAAAAAGACTCCTTCAAGGAGGCCTGGAGCCGGGAATCTTTTGAAAATGAGCTCAGCCAGAATCCGTATTCGCACCAGATTGTCCTGGAAGAAGACGGCCAGATCATCGGCTATGCCATTTTCTGGATCATGTTTGAGCAGGCCCAGCTGGCCAGCATTGCCATCGATCCCGCTTTTCGCCAGCGCCATTATGGCCGCCAGCTTCTGGATACGGCCATCGACCAGGCCAAAGAGGCCGGCTGCGAGCTGTTTTCCCTGGAAGTGCGGGTGGGCAACCTCCCGGCTAAAACGATGTATGAAAAACGGGGATTTGTCGGTCTGCATACTTCGAAACATTACTATTCAGATGGTGAAGACGCTTTAGTTATGGGCCTTGGCCTGTAGCCTGAATCCCATCCCAGAAAATCAGAAGTGAACAGGAATGAATAAATTAAATAAAATGAACCAGAAAGTGTGGTGAAGCCATGATTGTATTTGCGATTGAAAGCAGCTGTGATGAAACAGCCGCTTCGGTAGTGAAGGACCAGAAAGAAGTTCTTTCCAACGTTGTCTCTTCCCAGATTGATACGCACAAGCAGTTTGGCGGGGTTGTACCCGAAGTCGCCTCAAGACTGCATGTTGAAAATATTTCGGTAGTCATTGATCGGGCGATCAAGGAATCCGGCCTTGGCTGGGAGGATATCGACCTGATTTCCGTAACCGAAGGCCCCGGACTCATTGGCTGCCTGCATGTCGGCGTGCAGGCGGCAAAAACCCTGGCGATGCTTTATGACAAGCCTCTGGTCGGAGTCAATCACCTGGCCGGGCATGTTTATGCCAACAAGCTTGATACCGAGCTGAAATTTCCGCTGCTCGCTTTGCTTGTCTCCGGCGGAAATTCTGAGCTGATTTACATGAAAGATGAAAACAGCTTTGAAATTCTTGGCGAAACCCAGGATGATGCGATCGGAGAAGCCTACGACAAAGTAGCCAGAGTTTTAAATCTTGGCTATCCGGGCGGCCCGAAAATTGACAAGCTGGCTAAACAGGGCAAGCCCATTTACAAGCTGCCCCGGCCAAAAGCCCCAGGTGAATACGATTTCTCCTTTTCCGGGCTGAAATCTGGTGTCCTGCAGTTTGTCAAGCGCATGGAGCGCAATGGCGAAACCTGGAACATGGAAGATCTTGCGGCCAGCTTCCAGGAGACAGCCCTTGAAGAAATCTTTACCAAAGTGCGCAAAGCCATTGAAAACCATCCAGAAATCCGGCAGATGATTGTCGGCGGCGGTGTTTCCGCCAACAGCCGTCTACGCGAAAAAGTCCAGGAACTGGCTGCCCAGCATCCGGATATTGATTTCAATGTACCGCCGATGAGCTGCTGCACAGATAATGCAGCCATGATTGCCATTGCCGGTGAAATTGCCTATGCCAATGGCCGGCGCTCCGATGAATCGCTCAGTGCAGATGCAGGGATGGAACTCTGTTAGATGGATCTTCGTATAAACGCCGAAAACCAGGCGATGAAAACCATGGGAGGCGATCAGGCCGGGGCGGTGATTCGCTTTGTACGGGACGATGATTTTCTGGCTGTTTATGAAATCATCTGCTATTACATTCTGCACTCCACGGCTAATCTGGCCTGGAACTGCCCGGACTATGAAGAATTTGTCTTTCAACAAAAAGAAATCGCCCAAAGCTATCCCTATCTGGTGGCTGAATATGAGGGGGAAGTTATCGGCTTTGGCTATGCCCATGCGTTTTTAGGCAAGGAATCGTACCAGTACGATGCTGAGCTGACGATTTACTTTAAGCCAGGGCCCCACCATGGCCTGGCCGGCCGACTGTATGAAAAGCTGGAAGAAATTACCCGGGCTATGGGGATCTGCCGGCTGATCAGCTGCACGACTGCTAATAATCAAGCCAGCATGAACTACCAGGAAAAATATGGTTTTAAAGAATACGGGCTGCTCAAAGATGCCGGCTATAAAAACGGCAAATGGTACGATGTAGCCTGGATGGAAAAACGCATCCGGCCGTATACCGATCCGTTTCGCAAAAGTCTTGAGGATGTCCGGCCTGAATTTGCTGGCATGGACCAAGATTAAACGCTTTTAACAGCGAAAATATCCGACAAAATTAAATAAAATCCTGCCGGTCTCCAGCTGGAAGCTTTGAAAGAAGCCTGCAAAGAGACCGGCACTTTTGAAATCGGCCCATTCCAGCTAAACTGTAGGAAAGAATTGAAGAAACTGAAGAAAAGAGAGGTAGAAAATGCCAGATAAAATCGTTGTTCTGGATTTTGGCTCCCAGTATAACCAGCTGATTGCCAGAAGAATCCGGGAATTCGGTGTTTATTCCGAGCTGCATTCGCACAAGATGACCCTGGAAGAAATCAAGGCCCTTGGCGATGTCAAGGGAATTGTATTCTCCGGCGGGCCAAACTCCGCTTATGCCAAAGACGCCCCGCAGTGCGACCCGGCTATTTATACATCCGGAATTCCTATTCTTGGGATCTGCTATGGCATGCAGATGATCACCCTTAACCTGGGGGGAAAAGTCGAACCCGGCGAATCCAAGGAATATGGAAGAACCGAAATTGAAGTCACCCGTGAAAATGATCTTTTTGCGGACCTGCCTAAAGAAGAAATCGTCTGGATGTCTCATGGCGACCAGGTTTCCCAGCTTGCTCCCGGCTTTGAGCAGATCGCCAAAAGCGAAACCTGCCCCTATGCAGCCGCCCAGAATCTGGAAAAGCAGATTTATACCCTGCAGTTCCATCCGGAAGTCCGCCATTCCGAATATGGCAATGATATCCTGAGAAATTTTGTTTTCAGAATCTGCAAGGCCGAAGCCAACTGGTCCATGCATGACTTTATTGAAGTCCAGAAAAAGAAAATCAAGGAACAGGTAGGGGATGACAAAGTCCTGCTTGGCCTTTCCGGAGGCGTTGACTCTTCTGTTGTTGCAGCCCTGCTTCATGAAGCTATTGGCGATCAGCTGATTGCCATGTTTATCGATCACGGCCTGCTGCGCAAAGGTGAAGGCGAATCCGTTATGGAAACCTTTGGCAAGAACATGAACCTCAACCTGGTCAAGATCGATGCCAAGGACCGTTTCATGAAAAAGCTGGAAGGCGTTTCCGATCCGGAAAAGAAGCGCAAGATTATCGGCAACGAATTCGTTTATACCTTTGATGAAGAAGCCAAGAAACTTGTTGAAGGTGCCGATGTCAAATGGCTGGCACAGGGCACCCTGTATACCGATGTCATTGAATCCGGTACCTCTTCGGCCCAGACAATCAAGTCTCATCACAACGTTGGCGGTCTGCCTAAAGACATGGATTTCAAGCTGATCGAGCCGCTTAATACCCTGTTCAAGGATGAAGTCCGTGCTCTTGGCGAGGAACTGGGCCTGCCGCATGAAATGGTATGGAGACAGCCGTTCCCGGGTCCAGGACTTGGAATCCGGATTATTGGCGATGTTACCGATGAAAAACTGGAAATCGTGCGGGAATCGGATGCCATCCTGCGCGAAGAAATCGCCAAAGCCGGTCTGGAAGAAGACATCTGGCAATATTTCACTGCTTTAACCAACCTGCGCTCTGTCGGCGTTATGGGCGACCAGAGAACATACGATTATGCTGTAGCAATCCGTGCCGTTACTTCTATCGATGGCATGACCGCTGACTGGGCGAAGATTCCATGGGAAGTACTTGGCCGCGTTTCCGATCGCATCATTAATGAAGTTCCGCATGTAAACCGCGTGCTCTACGATATTACCTCTAAGCCGCCTGGAACGATTGAATTCGAATAATCTGTCTGTGAAAATAATAAAAGCACTTGCTTCGAGAGTATTTATTCTCGAAACAAGTGCTTTTTATGTTTGGGTTTTCCTCTGAATACTTTGCCAATGCTATTCCAGGAAAAAGTGAAAGCGAATCGAATTAAACCTTAATTGCAGAATTATGAGCAGCTTTCGTCATCGAAGATCTGCTCGATAATCTGATAAACGATTGTTCCTGAATGATCAAGCAGCTTCTGGAAGCACGCCTGGTGATCAGATTCATCAGCATCTCTGAATAACTTCCGGCAGTTTTCCACAGCTTTGGTTCTAAGCCCGTTCAGCTTTTTTAGATAAGCTTTGCTCTTTTCATAATCAGGAATATATTTCTTCAGCCGGGGTTCGAGTTCTTCGAATGAGCGGATATAGGCACTTGTATATTCAAAATGAAGCAAATACCAGATTTCAAAACAGGGACTGGAAGGAATAAATCGAATCAGGTCTGTTTCATTTTTCAAAGCCAGCTGAATTCTCTTTTTTCTTTCCCGAGGATCCATGTCTAAATCAAAAAAGACCAGTACTCTATCCCGCAAACGGTCTTCTTTCGCGATTTTGCCGACGCATTGCTTCGCATAACCGATCATTGACTGCAGATCGGTTGCGGTTCCTCCAGAATACGGCTTGAAAATAACTCGATTCTGTTCTTTGCTTACAGCAGCGAAGAAATTCTTTTCCGTTTGATTCTTCTTCTTTCCGCCTTCGAAGATCAGATAGAAAACAGGCTTTGTCTGCCTGGGCTTTTTCTGGGCTCTTTCGATTTTACTCAAAATCATCGGCTCCTTCCAGAATTCCCAGGTTTGGAATAGCACCATAACGGCCGATCAGATAGTTTTTAAGATAATTGCCGTCTTTGCGCGGTGAAAAATCAGCCAGAGAGTATAAGTCAGTCTCCTGCTTTTTATGGTTTTTTTCAATGAATAAAATCTGGTCCCGGCGCAGAAGTTTCGTACCCAGAAGCAGAACATCATGCGTAGTAAAGATTAGCTGGGCCTGATTTTTATTGCTTGAGGGATCTTCAAATAAACGAAGAATAATCTGGATGAGCAATGGATGAAGATTCGTTTCAAGCTCGTCAATCATCACAGTTTTTCCGTATTCCAGGGCGTTGAATAAAACAGGAAGCATATTAAAGAAGTTTTTCGTGCCTTCTGATTCGGATTCAAACAAAAGGCTGTATTCTCTGCCATTGACTTTATGAATGGTCGTGCTGCGGTCTTCCATAAAAGCAGTGACGGGCAAGCCTTTGACCAGTTCTTTCATTGCATCGGGAATGCTTGCTTTTTCTAAAAATTCATCTTTATTCACAGATTCTGGCTTAAGAGAAAAGTCAGAAATGCTCAGGTCGCTTTCCATCAGAAGGCTGATCATTTTCTCTTTATAGGCATCCAGGCCATCCGAGTTCATGAGGATGGCATGGCCGACTCTGGCAATAGTAGATGGCGATTCAACCAGGATCGAGCGAGTGAGATAATGAACAATTTTTTTGCACAGCGGATCATTCCACGCAGCACCGGCAGCCAGCAATAACTTGTTCTCGCTGGTTCGCTCTTCCAATGGAGCCAGCCGGTTTTTGTAAGGAGCCCCATAAGAAAAGTCCTGTCCATCTCTTTCGAAGACTTTTGAAGCCCGCTCGGTCTTGAAAAGATACAGAAACTCTTCGGCAACAGCTTCTTTTGTCGCTGAAAAGCCATAAACATATTTCTGGTCACCCATGGTGAAGGTGAACTGAAAAAAGGAAGGCTCGCCGGGCGTTTGTTCATCAAAGAGATAGGGAACGATCTCTTCGATTGAATCGCCTGGTTTCAGGCCGGCGGAGTGATCGATGATGCTCAAAGCAGCTTTTACGGCCTGAAGCAGGGTGGATTTTCCAGCACCATTTGGACCCAGGATCATCACTTCTGGCAGAACCTTTAACTTTCTGAAACTGAGCAGGACCTCTTTTTTCTCGGTCAGCTTTGTATCAGCAGTCATGGAAAGAGTCAGAAGATTCCGGATCGATCGAAAATTCTTTACAGAAAAATCAATTAGCATTTCGTTTGCCTCCAGTCCTGATCAGCAGAGAAGGAATATCTGCTTTCAATCTTATTCTATCTCTGAAAAAGCATTTTTATAATTTAAAGAATCTAAACGCTTAAATTTCTCACTTAAAGTCCTTAAAATGTTGTTTATGAGAAAATAAAAGAAGAAATCTGAATCTGGTTTCTTTTCCTGGAAAAAATAGCGATCAAAAGCAGGGACTGGCTGTCAAAAAACAGGCAGGAAGGAATACTGCTCCAAAACCGGATCTGCTAATATGGACTGGAAATATGTGGAAAAGATCCTGTAAAAGTACAGGATAATAGACTCTATGTTCTGGAAAAGAAAAAGGAGCGGCTGAAATGCGATTTCGAATAAAATATAATGCGCCGGTCATTCTGACCTTTGCGATTCTGTGCACGGTAGTGCTGATTTTTTCGGAAATTACCGGGTACAAGTACACGCCGGAGCTCTTTGTGACCCATCGCGGATCTTTGAGCAACCCAATGACCTACATTACGATGTTTACTTACGTGCTCGGGCATGCTTCCATTGAGCATTTCATCGGAAATATGATGCTTTTGCTGCTGACCGGACCGGTTGTTGAAGAAAAATATGGGTCAAAAAACACGCTGATTATTATTCTTTTTACGGCCTTGCTGACAGCATTAGCTAATATGGCCGTCACAACCAACGGGCTGATTGGCTGCAGCGGCATTGTCTTTGCTTTTATCATTCTTTGCAGCATGACATCTTTCTCGCGGGGAGAAATTCCTTTAACCATGATCCTGGTCGTTGTCTTCTACATTGGGCAGGAGATTATTGACGGCGTTTTCGTTCAGGATAATGTTTCCCAGATGGCCCATATCATTGGCGGAATTGCGGGAGCGGCCTTTGGCTTCTTTCTGGAAAATGGTCAGCGAAGCCTGGGACGCTCTCATTGACAGGAAAGCCCGGATCGATAAATTTCGTTATCTATCCTTTATCCCCTGCTTATCTTCTGTTCGTTATATTGCTGACTGCTGCCATTTGGCAGTTTTTTCTTTGCCAGCGACTTCTTTACCGATGTTTTGGGATAATCTTATGGAGATTGTTATATCGTCCTAAAATTCCATTAAAGTCCTATGCGCTCCTGTTTTAGGGCTTCTTTCTGGATTTTTCGTGCCGGACAATAGAAATGGGTTTCCAAATGATTTAATCTTGTTTTGAAAACCAGATCAAATCATTTGAAAAACAAGAATATTATTGCTTTGCCCGAAAAAGGAGACTCTCATGATCCAGATTATTACCGATTCTTCCTCGCTTTATTCCCCGGAAAAAGCCAAAGCCAGGGGATTTTACTCGCTGCCTCTTTATGTCTGTGCGGATTCAGAATGCTACCGCGATTTCGAAGAAATTGACGCGGCCAGCTTTTCCGAGATGATCCGGGATGCCAAAAAACTTGGAACTTCACAGCCTTCGATCGGAGAAAAGCTCGATCTTTACAATAAGCTTCTGGAAAACAAGGAGGATATCATTCTGGATATCTGCATTTCAGACAAGCTTTCCGGAACTTATCAGGCAGCCCTAAGCGCAAAAGAAAACTGTGATGACCCACAGCGTGTAACTGTTTTTAATTCAGAAACGCTTTGCGGACCGCAAAAAGCGATGGTGGAAAAAGCTCTGGAAATGAGAGATGGGGGGAAATCTCTGGAGGAAATTCTTGACGTTCTCAATGACGGGATAAAGCAGGAAGCCAGCAGCCTTTGCGTACTGGACATGAATAACCTGGTTCGCAGCGGCCGGCTGAACAAAACGGCTGGAGCGGCTGGAAAACTTCTGAAAATCATGCCGGTAGCCATCAAGGATGCGGATGGCAAGCTGAGCATTTATGGGATGGCCAGAACCTGGAAAAAGGCTTTCGAAATTCAGAATAAGTTTCTCTCTTCTAAAGGAATGGATGACACCTGGACTCTTTATATCACCCATGGAAACAATCCGGATGCTGCTTCAAAAGCAAAAGCTTATTTCCAGCAGCTCTATCCAGGACTGAAGATTGAGGTTCAGCCACTCAATGCTATGTTCATGGTTCATGGCGGGGAAGGCTGCGTCGCCCTTCAGGCGATCAAGATTTAGCTGTTGTTTCGGCATTTTTTCCATATTTTCCAAACTGTACCTTTAAAGATACAGAATTGAGATCATTAATAAAAGTTCGAATATAAATTTGTGGAAAACGGTTTCACGAAGATTGTGAAAGAATTTACACGATCCGGAATGGTTTTACTTTCAATCGCTAAAAATCGGAATAAGATTGTATTCGCCTGAACGACATCTGTTCACGATTTGAAAGCGAAAGGAAGCAGGAAGACAATGCTTAAACAGAATTTGCACACGCACACCTCCTACGATCACGGCAAAGATACCGTAGAAGAAATGATCCAGGCTGCGCTGGATAAAGGATTTACTACTCTTGGTTTTTCTGGTCACGGAACAAATAAACCACTGGCCCCTACTTCCATGAGCTCCGAAAACCAGCTGGCTTATAAACAGGCCATCCGCGAAGCCAGAGAAAAATATAAAGATCAGATTGAAATTTTCATGGGAATCGAGCAGGATTCGATGGCCCCGTTTGAAGACGAAGAACTGGATTATAAAATTGGCAGTGTTCACTACATGTGCAAAGCTGGCCGGGTAGAACCGGTCGACGACAATACGACACTCTTCGAACAGATTCGCGATGAAATGTACAATGGCAGCATCCAGAAAATGGTGAAAGCCTATTATCAGAGCGTTGAAGACATGATGGATACCCAGAATTTTGATATTGTCGGCCATGTCGATCTGATTTCAAAATTTAATGAGAATGAGGATTATTTTGCCTTTGACGATCCCTGGTATCTTGAAGCAGCGTTCCATGCCATTCAGAAGGGAATCGATAAGGGGCTCATTTTTGAGATGAATACCGGCGCTGTAGCCAGAGGCAACCGGGTTACAGCTTATCCTTCCGATGAACTGCTGCAGTATATGGCAGATCATGAGGCGATGCTGGTAGTGGATACGGATTGCCACGACCGGAATTATCTGGATTGCCAGATGGATCTCTGTATTGAGCGGGCAAAAAAAGCAGGTTTCAAATATTTAATGCGCCTGACGAAAAATGGGTTTGTCAAAGAGCCTATTGAAAACTTCCAGCCAGAATCAGCGTTTTATCAGGCTCCAAAAGCCGGCCAGCCTGGCCGAATCAGACCCTATCTGAAATAAACGGACAATGAAAAAATAAATACGAATCTCATGGCTAGCCTGATCCGAAGGCTGGCTTTTTTAATTACCGATCTTCAGACTGGAGGACCTACTTCCAGACTGGATATCTGTTTTTATCTTTTTCGGTTACAGGACGGATCACTTTGCACGGGTTTCCAGCGGCAATTACCCCATCAGGAATATCTTTATTCACTACGGATCCGGCACCGATGATCGTGTCGTTTCCGATGGTGATACCGGGTAGAATCATCACACCGGCTCCGATCCAGACGTTGTTTCCGATCGTGATGGGCAGGGCAATTTCAAGGCCGGCGTTTCGCTGCTCGACATCAAAGGCATGTCCGGCTGTAGAGATCACACAGTCTGGAGCAATGAAGCAGTAATCGCCAATGGTGACTTTTGCCCCATCAAGAATGCAGAGGTTGTGGTTGCTGTAAAAAGCTTTGCCGATCTTGATGTTAAAGCCGTAGTCGCAGTAAAAGGGCTGGGTAATTACGGCATCTTCTGGAATTCCGGGAATAATCTGCTCCAGGATCTCTCTTTTTCCCAGCTGGTCCGAAGGCCTTTTCTGGTTAAACTCCCAGCAAAGATCATCACAGCGCATACGGCTTTCAAGAATTTTTGGATCATAGTTTGCATCGTAAAGAAAGCCCGCCTGGGCCTTTTCAAATTCAGTCATCATCTTCTCCTCTTTTCCGATTTTCTCTTTCCTTTTATTTATGTACATGTATATTCCGATATTCATAAACTGTACCCACAAATGTGGACACATCTCTTTCTTTTTTCCTGGTCTATAGA
>Ash_p2__coassemble_768_pt1 | contig 69286 bp, 51 predicted proteins | sample Ash_p2__metabat2_high_PE_029 | metagenome-assembled genome bin Ash_p2
TTTCGACATCGGCTTCAGCCATCAGCTAAATCCCACCAATTTTTTCAGAGACCCCATTTTTTCATACCAAAATTCATAGTTACTCTTGATTCCCGCTTCAAATACAGATACAGTTTTCTTACGAAACGGTCACACAGATTTTCGACAATGCTTTTGGTTGAAACAGACCGGTTGGAAAAGGAGATTTTATGAATAAGAAAGGAATGCTTTACAAAAGAACCTTCAGCGCCGCTGCTTCCGCGCTGATGGCCATCTCTGCAATCGCTCCTATGAGCGTGCTTGCGGATGGATTTACAGAAGAGAACGGTGATTTTGACATTGTCAATGAGGCAGCCATTGAAGAGACAAAAGTATATTTGAATTTCGATGAGGATTTTCTTGCGAAATATGATGGCATTCAAACAGCTTTAGATAATGCAGCTGCTGCTAAAGATGAAAAGGAGGCAACCACTCGATTAACCGCGTTAAGGGGTTCGTTGCCCGATAGTCAGAATATCTGGATGGCAGTCAGAACCTCGGCAGAAGGAATGATTAGCAATTCTCTAGGCAAAAGAACATTTAACGAAGAAACAAAAAAATATACACTCGAAGAAACCATGGGGTTGAATATCAATCTTAGAAATCTTCTTGGTCTTGAGAGAAGTGAAGATATTTCTTTTGTTAAAACAGCTAGAAATGCACTTAACAATCTGTATAACAAAGAAGCTACTCCCAGTAATCTTTTAGACACTCATCTATTAAGTGGAGAGATCAAGTTCAATATCGAACTTCCGGAAGGATCGGCATTTAAGACTACTAGTAGTGGAAAGACCTTCAAGAATAGCTTGATTTCTTCAGTAGCTATTGAGGCTGAAGGTTCACATGCCACCGTTACTCTTTCATTAAATGGAAAATATGACTTGGGCGATCTTGTAAACGCCATGCTTGGCAATAACGGTGATTTCTTGTCCGTTGATATTCCTTATACAACTACCTATAGCCTTGAACCAGATAATTCTTTGCCAGTGAAGACAGCTATTGTTAACATCGACTCTAACACATCGCTCCTTGAAACTAATGTGAACGATAAAAATCTGATCATTAAAGTCAATGGCCACGATTATTTGAATCCAGCAAAATTTGATGTTCTCAAATCACTTTCAAATTCTGTAAAAGATGATCCGGAAGAACCTGTTAAACCGGTTGTAAAGCCGTCTAAACCAACTGTTAAGCCAAATGTAAGCATTCAGCGGGCAATGCATCGTATGTTCAACCCGAAAACTGGTGAACACCTCTATACTCAGAGCACTGAAGAAAGAGATAACCTGGTTCGCAGCGGATGGAACTATGAAAATATCGGCTGGTATGCTCCGGCTGGAAGCAGCACTCCTGTTTACCGAGTATTCAACCCGAATTCCGGTGATCACCACTATACAACCAACCTGGAAGAATACCAGACTCTGACACGTATCGGCTGGAATGCCGAAGGTATCGGCTGGTACTCCGAAAGCGATAAGGGTGCTCCAATCTATCGTCTTTACAACAAGAAGATCAAAGTTGGAAGCCACCATTACACTCAGAATGCGGCAGAACGCGACAAACTGGTTAACGAAGGCTGGGTATACGAAGGCATCGCCTGGTACGCAATGAAGTAATCGGAAACAGAGAATAGATAACCCTGTTTCAGAGTGCTTAAATTTCATGGACGTTCATCTCATTCTGGATTATTTGTCTGGATATGATGGATGAGAAAAGAGAAGCAGAAAATTATGTGCCGATCGCAGATCGATCCGGTTTCCATAAAAGGATTTGGATCTGTTTGCAGGCTTTTATGACTTCTGATTCCAGATCCATGGTTAATGCTAAAAAAACACAGAGAAGAAAGCTTCAATAGGGGGCTCTCTTCTCTTTTTGCATGCCAAAAACGTCAGTTTTGACTCGTTTTGCGCAATGAAAATGACGGGCTCAGGTTTGAGATGCTTCAAAAGTGCATTAGAATGGAATGACGAAAGAAGGGGATGTATGGCTGCAAAAAAAACACAGACAAAAAAGAGTTCAGCCTCGGGAACCAAGTCCAGATCGCAGGCGAGCTCAAAATCGAAAAAGGGGAGTACGACCCGCAAAAGCAGCTCGGCTTCCCGTCCTAAATATTCAACTAAACCGAAATCATCTTCCGCGCGAAGATCGAAAAAGAAAGCTTCACGTCCCAGCCGGATGGCGATTGGCTGCATGATTGTTGTCTCATGGGTATTGGGAATTATCATCCTGCTTTCTTTGGGAATTGTTGGAACAATATTGAATGAAGTCTTCCAGCTTCTGATCGGCAACTTTTTGTATGTGCTGATTCCAGTCATCATGGTGATCGGCTTTCTCTACATCTGGAACCAGGCCCAAAAACCGTATACGTACCGGTCGATGATGGGTTTTATCCTGTTTGGCCTGTTCTGGGTTCTGGCTGCCGGACTGTTTGCGACACCGGATGGCGATCCGTGGGCAGCATTATCCATCCTGCAAAGTTCACTGCCGGATTTTGGTGTACAGGCATTTCATTCAGCGTATGGTCTGATCGGCGCAGTTCTTGCCGGACTGTTCAGTTCACTGTTTTCCAAAACCGGCGCCTGGCTTTTTGATGCAGGGCTTCTGGTGATCTCGATTGCCCTGATGTTCTGGAACTATATCGCTTTGGCTATGCTTTCCAGAGAAAACAAGCCGAAAAAGCAGAAAGAGAAAAAGCCAATCCAGGCTGAACTGAAGCAGGAAGTTATTCCGGCCGACCTGGATGGCGGGCGGGAAAGTGCCCGCTCGAAGTTTCGCAGCTGGTTTCTGGTCGATGAGGATGAAGATCCATCAGAGACCATTTCCAGCAAGATGCGTCGCTTCATGGATTTAAAAGCCGACCCGGAACCGGGCATGGTTACCGTAAAGGAACCGGATTATTCGCCTTTCCCGGTGGATGAGCCGATGGAACCGGCGGTTGACCCGGATTTGCTGGTGCAGGAAAGCCTGCCGGGCTTTTCGATTCCGCAGGCCGATGAAGTTGCGCAAGCCGGCCAGAAATCCCGGAGCAAGGCAGATATTCATTCCGGCCCAAATAAAGGAGCGACCAGCCAGAATCATGCGGCTGGGGCCGGACCTTCTGCAGCCGGATCTTCGGCATCAGGCAGTGAGAATGGGCAGACTGGACCGGTTATGGGCACGATTGGCTCCAATGGCGTCTTTAACGGCAACACCAATGGTACGGCGATCCGGACTGGTGCGGGGGCTCATCCGGCAGGAAGTACGGGCGCCGGGCCGGAAGAAAGTCTTTCCGGACCAGCTAAAACAATTGATGGTGTGCCGGTTTACAATCCGGCAACCTACAAGCTGCCGCCGATTTCCCTGCTGGAAGAATCGAAGACTAAAGGGCGCAGCTCGACCAATATCCGCAACGCCCGCAGCCAGGGGGTGCGGCTCATTGAAATCCTCAAGGAGTTTAATGTCGATGCCCAGCTTGGCGATATTCATATCGGTCCTTCGGTCACGGAATTTGAAGTTATTCCAGGCCAGGGGGTGCGGGTCAATACCTTTACCAACCTGTCCAACGATATCAAGATGGCTTTAGCAGCCAAGGATATCCGGGTGGAAGCCCCGATTCCGGGCAAGAGTGCTGTCGGCATCGAAGTGCCAAACGCGGAAAAGACCGCAGTAACGATGAAAGAGCTGATCCGCTCTGTTCCACCTTCGCTGGCGGATAAACCGCTTGTCTTTACCCTGGGCAAGGACTTGATGGGCAACAGCGTCTATGGCCGGCTGGATACGATGCCCCATCTTTTGATTGCCGGAGCAACGGGTTCTGGTAAATCGGTGTGCGTCAACTCGATTATCTGTTCGCTGCTTTTACGGACCAAGCCGGATGAGGTCAAGCTTTTGCTGATTGACCCGAAGAAAGTCGAATTTACCCCGTATAACGGCATTCCGCATCTGCTGGGACCAGTCATTACTGATGCCAACCTGGCCAGCGGGGCCTTGAAAGTTATCGTGGAAATGATGGACCAGCGTTATTCTTTGTTCGAAGAACTGAGCGTTCGCAATATTTCTTCTTATAATGAATATGTCCGCCGCAATCCATCCTGCAATAAGCTGCCTCTGCCGCGCATTGTGGTCATCATCGATGAGCTGGCTGACTTGATGCTGGCTGCCAGCAAGGATGTTGAGCAGAGCATCCAGCGTATTACCCAGCTGGCCCGGGCGGCCGGTATTCATCTGATTGTCGCCACCCAGCGCCCATCCGTTAACGTCATTACCGGTGTCATCAAGGCCAATATTCCCAGCCGCATTGCCTTCATGGTCTCCTCCAGACCGGACTCACGGACCATCCTGGACCAGATCGGGGCGGAAAAGCTGTTAGGCTATGGCGATATGCTGTTTCTGGATAACGGGGCAGCCAGTCCGGTGCGCCTGCAGGGCGTCTTTATCCAGGATAAGGAAGTCGAGCAGATCTGCAGCTTTGTCAAAAGCCAGGCTGCTCCGGATTATGAAGATGCCTTTGTCATGCTCAAGGAGATCAATTCCCAGGGCGGCGAGGTTTCCGAGATGGCGGAAGAAACGGATCCGCTGTATCCGGAAGTCAAGAACTTTGTCATTGTCAGCCGCAAGGCTTCCACTTCGCTCATCCAGCGCCGCTTCCGCTTAGGCTATGGCCGCGCAGCCCGGATTCTTGACCAGCTGGAAGCGGGCGGCATTATTGGCCCGGCCAACGGCACCAGGCCGCGTGAGATCCTGGTAGAAGCCCCTGGCGATGAGTTTGATGGAATGTAAGAAGGAGCGTTAAGCCTATGAACCTGTTTTTGAAAACCGGCGATCGTCTGCCGGGCTATGACTGTATTTCAAGCATTGTCCAGCTCGGAGACTTCTTCTATCTTTCCGGGCATTACGGAAAGGGAGAATCGTTTCGCGACCAGTGCATCGCGGCGTGCTATGCCATTACCGATACGCTGTCCGAGTTTAACCTGCGCTTTGATCATGTCCTGAAATTCACGGTTTATCTGACCGATATCGAAATGGAAGACGAGTTTCTTTCCGTTTTTGAAAACTTTGTCGACCAGCCGTACCCGACCATGACCATTGTCGAAAGCCCCCATCTGCCCGGCCAGTCCATGGTCTGCATTGAAGGATGCGGTGTCAATACGCTGCGTCATGAGCGGGCGATGGATCCGTCGTATTGCGAAGACTGCGACGAATAGATTTTTGCCAGGTTCCATTTTGTCCGAAGAAAATTCCGCTCCATCCGCCTGTGGCTGCTGCAAACAATCTGCAGCCCATCGCAAAAGGTGATGATGGAGCGGCTTTTTTCATCTCCATCCGGCTTGATGCCGGCAACACGGGCAAAGTTTAAAAAGCGCAGATCATCCGCGCTTGCCGATGAATCGGGCAGAAAAACAAGCAGAGGCTGCAGCGCGATGAGCAGCGGGATGAACTTGTTCTGCTTCATCCGCTTGTGCCAGGCACTTTTGCTGCCCTGCAGGCGGTTTCCAAAATACAAAGCCGCCTGGTCAAAAAAGCCAGAAAGACTCGCCGCAGGAAGATGGAAACAGCCCTGGCTGCTTTGCAGGCGCACGGAAGAAGTCAGGTAGTCATAATCGATTACATCGATCTGGGTCAGGCAGAGCGGCAGATTCCAGGTCTCAATCCGGGAATGAAAAGCTGCCGGCCAGGAGGATGAGGGTTCAGCCTGGTCATCGTGCCTCTGAATATCGCCGGTTTCTGGAAATGCGGCCGAAACAGGCCGCAGGAAAGATCCGGTTTTGAAGGGTATGGATTGTTTTGTCATAACTCGAAGATAACAAACGGAAGTGACTGTTTCATGGGAAGAAGAGTAAGAAGAAAGATGAATAAAAGCTTTGAGATGAATGTCCAGGCGGCTGGGGATAAACAGCCAGAACAGAATCTTCTTCATTAAAAAAGCCGGAGTGAAAGACTCCGGCAAATGATTTTTAGCGGTGAAATGAAGAGCAGATCAGTCCGGGCAGCTTTCAGCCTGGCGCCCAGGGCAGGCGGGCTGGAGACTGCTTTGGCTGATCATTTGGGATGGATGGCAGGGAATTCAGTCCTGGCTTTCTTTGATCCAGGCCAGGAAGCCTTCCGCCTCTTTTTTCAGCTCGGCTTCAATCCGTTTGGGATCTGCAAAGGTATCTGTGGCAAATTCCTGCTTGCTTAACGCAATACCAACCTGCTCGCCATAGACTTTCAGCCCCATGAACTTGAGCAGCTGTTCGAGCAGCGCCCGACTTCCCGCCGCAGCCCGGGCTCCGCCGGCCCCGCTGATCGCTGCATATTTGCCGCGGATAGCCGTGCTTCGAAAATCGGCGGGATTAAGCGGACGGCTCATCCAGTCCAGCATGTTTTTTAAGCCGCCGGGAATCTGGCCGTTATACTCCGGGGTAAAAAACCACAGCGCCTGGGCAGCCGAAATCGCATCCCGGCATTTCTGCACAGGGCCCAGTACCGGGACTTCATCATCCTGAGAAAACAGGGGAACATCTTTCCAGTCCAGCAGGGAGACTTCATTGTCCGGTTCCAGGATCGATTTTGCCATCAGGGCAAGCTGCGTGTTAAAAGATTGTTCGCGAAGAGATCCGCTGATCAGAAGAATTTTCATACCTTTTCCTTTCCTTTCGGCTGGTCCCCTGTGGATGCAGAATATTTTTCCCGTTTTGCCATTATGGCTTTTATGAATTCCGGCTTTGAGCTGGAACAGGCTTTTCAGCCGGCGTGTGGCTGTTTCACTCTGTACAGACAAAGCCGGAAATGAATGCTGGCTGGGGCGGGATGGGGACAGCTGCGAAAGGTCTTTCTGTCTTCATCCTGCCTTATTTTTTGATTTTTTCACAAGTTGATGCACAATTTCCTGCCTTAATTTTGATATGATTATGGGCACGGCCAGCCAGAATCGATAAAATACGGGATAACATGCATAAAACACGCAACTTTGTGTATAATGAAGCACAGAAATCACGGCCGGTTCAAAGGTTCTCAAATCAAGTATCAAAAAATGCAACCTGTTCAGGCACGAAAGGCCATAAAAAATGACGCTTTGGTCTGTTTTTTATCCGCTGGCCAAAGCGAAAAGCTTGCCAGAATGGCTGCCTGATGGCGTATGGTTTACAGTAAGGCCTCCTGAAACCGCAAAAGGACCTGAAAAGAAGAACAGCGCAAAGCCAGGCTGTTTTTATGGCCTGGGCTGGAGAAAAGGCCAGGCTGGCGTGCAGCTGCTTTTGAAGCAGGCAAAATTCCAGGCGGGTGGGGTCTGTAAACCGGTATCGCCGTGATGAATCGAAACAGAAGAGATAAACAGAAAAGATAAGGAAAGGGGAAGGGATATGGCAGCAGTTTCTTATGATGAAAATTCAATTGTCATTCTTGAAGGGCTGGATGCGGTACGCAAAAGACCGGGGATGTATATCGGGTCGACGGATCGCAAAGGCCTTCATCATTTAGTCTGGGAAATCATGGACAATGCGATCGATGAAGCGCTCAACGGCTTTGGCGATGAAATTGAAATTACGCTCAATAAAGACGGCTCCTGTACCGTTAAGGATCAAGGGCGGGGAATGCCGGTTGGAAAGCATAAATCCGGCAAGTCCGCACTGGAGGTCATTTTTACGGTGCTTCATGCCGGAGGCAAGTTTACCGATACGACCTATAAAGCGTCCGGCGGCCTGCATGGAGTGGGCGCCAGTGTTGTCAATGCACTCTCCAAACGGGTAACTGTCCAGGTGCGGGATGGCAAAAATATATATGAAATGGACTTTGAAGATGGCGGCCGCAAGGTGGGCGAGCTGAAAACGATCGGCAAGACCCGCGAGACCGGTTCGAGCGTCACCTTCCTGCCCGATCCTTCCATTTTCAAGGATCACCGCTTTTCCTATTCAGTGATCAAGGAGCGCGTCCAGGAAGATGCCTTCTTGCTGAAGGGGCTGAAAATCCGGCTCAAGGATGCCAGGGAAAACCCGAAAGAAGAAGTCTTTGTGTACGAAGACGGCCTGAAAGCGTTTGTTGAGGAACTTAATGAAGATCATGAAGCTTTGGGTCCAGTCGTTTCCTTTGAAGGGGAAAGTCAGTCGATCAAGGTCCAGGCTGCTTTCCAGTATTCGGATACGTACCAGGAAAACATGCTTTCCTTTTGCAACATGGTGCGGACCCGCGATGGGGGAAGCCACGAAACCGGCGCTAAACAGGCTTTAACCAAAATCTTTAATGAATATGCCCGCAAAAACGCCTTCTTAAAGGAAAAAGACAAGTCCATGGAAGGCTCCGACATCCGCGAAGGCCTGACGCTTGTTCTGCATGTGACGGTTCCGGAAGAGCTGCTCCAGTTTGAAGGACAGACCAAGGAAAAGCTGGGTACACCGCAGGCCAAGCCGGCCGTCGACCAGATTATCGGCGAGCATCTGCGCTATTTCCTGGAAGAAAACAAGGATACAGCCGAAATGCTCATCCGCAAGATGATCAAGGCCGGCCAGGCCAGAGCCGCCGCCCGGACTGCCCGGGAAAATGCGCGCAAAGGCAAGGGGAAAAACCGCTCGGAGCGCATCATTTCCGGCAAGCTCGTCCATGCTCAGTCCAAAGATGCCCGCAAGAAGGAGCTGTACCTGGTCGAGGGCGATTCGGCCGGCGGGTCTGCCAAGCAGGGCCGTGATTCCATGTACCAGGCGATTTTGCCGCTGCGCGGCAAGGTGCTCAACACTGAGCATGCGACCCTGGCGGCGGTCGAGAAAAACGAAGAGCTCAACACCATCATTCATACCCTGGATGCCGGTGTGGGCGCCAGCTTTGATCCCCAGGATTCCAACTATCATAAAGTCATCATCATGACCGATGCCGATGATGACGGGGCCCATATCCAGAATCTTCTGCTGACGTTCTTTTACCGCTTCATGCGGCCGCTCATTGATGCCGGCATGCTCTACATCGCCCTGCCGCCGCTGTTCCGCATTGAAAAGGGCGGCAAGGAAGCGTACCTGTACACGCCTGAAGAGCTCGATGAAAAGAAGGCAGAATTCAAGAGCGGCTACAAGATCAGCCGCTACAAAGGTCTTGGCGAAATGAATGCCAGCCAGCTGTGGGATACGACGATGAACCCGGCCACCCGCACACTGCTTCGCGTAACGCTCGAAGATGGGCGCCTGGCCGAAAAACGGGTCAGCGAGCTGATGGGGGAAAGAGCGGATCTGCGCCGCAGCTGGATTGAAGAGAATGTTGTCTTTACGCTGGAAGACGACTTTGTAAAGGAAAAAGCGAATGCCTAGAAAAAAGAAACAGACTGAAGCGGCTGAAGTGATTGAACCGAAAGTCGTCGACTCGGCGCTGGAAGATATTATCGGCGACCGGTTTTCGCGCTATTCGAAGTACATCATTCAGGAGCGCGCCCTGCCCGATGCCCGTGATGGCCTCAAGCCGGTCCAGCGCCGGATTTTGTGGGCCATGGAAGAAGACGGCAACACATATGACAAGCCTTACCGCAAGTCGGCCCGTACAGTCGGCAATGTGATCGGCAACTATCATCCGCATGGCGATACGTCCGTTTACGATGCCATTGTCCGGCTTTCCCAGGACTGGAAGTCGGCCCTGCCGCTGATCGATATGCAGGGCAACAACGGATCCATTGACGATGACCCGGCTGCTGCGATGCGATATACCGAAGCCCGGCTTTCCAGAATTGCCGGCTATCTGCTGGAAGACATCGACAAGGATACCGTCGAATGGTCGCCCAACTTTTCGGACGAAAAATTTGAGCCGACTGTTCTGCCCGCCCGCTATCCCAACCTGCTGATTAACGGCATTACCGGAATTGCGGCCGGCTATGCAACCAATATTCCGCCCCACAACTTCAATGAAGTCATGGATGCAGCCATTTACCGGATTGATCATCCGGAAAGCTCCCTGGATGAGCTGATGCAGTTTGTCAAGGGACCGGATTTTCCAACCGGCGGCTATCTGGTTGGCGAGGATGGCATCCGCCAGGCTTTAGCAACCGGCAAAGGCCGGGTCACCGTCCGCTCGAAAGCGGAAATTATTGAATCCCGGACAATCAACCAGATTGTCATCACCGAAATTCCGTATGATGTCGTCAAATCCGCCCTGGTCAAAAAGATGGATGAAATCCGCCTGAATGCCAAGGTCAGCGGCATCCTCGATATTCGCGATGAATCCGACCGCAAGGGACTACGGATTGTGTGCGATTTGAAAAAGGAAGCCAATGCCCAGGCGATTTTAAATTATCTTTACAAGAATACGGATCTGCAGACCTACTATCACTACAACGTGATTGCGATCGTCAACCGCACGCCAAAGCAGCTTTCGCTGATCGACATGCTTGATGCCTTTCTGGCCCACCGGGAGCAGGTGATTATTGCCCGCAGCCAGTTTGACCTGAACAAAAGGCAGGCCCGGCTTCATATTGTCGAAGGCCTGCAGAAAGCCATTTCCGTTCTGGATGAGCTGATTGCCCTGATCCGTAAGTCCAGCGGCAAGGCTGATTCCAAAACAAGAATCATCGAGCGCTTTGGTTTTACGCCCGAGCAGGCTGAAGCTATTGTGACATTGCAGCTGTATCGCCTGTCCAATACGGACATTCTCGAGCTGAAAAAGGAAGCCAGGCAGCTTAAAGCCGAAATCAAAAAGCTGCAGGGCATTATCAACAAGCCGGCTTTACGCAAAGAACTGATGAAAGATGAGCTCCATGAATTGTCGGAAGAATTCATCATGCCGCGCAAAACGCAGATTATTGCCGAAGCCGAAGAAATCCAGGTCGATGAGCGCGACATGATTGCCGATGAGCAGGTCATTGTCACTATTTCGCGCCAGGGCTATGTCAAGCGGGTTTCAACCCGTTCCTTTGCCTCCTCTTCCGGAAGTGCTTCCGGATTGAAGGAAGGCGACCGGTTTGTGCTCAATTCACCGGCCTCCACGCTGGATACTGTCCTGTTCTTTACCGACCGCGGCCGCTTTGGCCAGGTTCCGGTCTTTCAGCTGGAAGAGAAGAAATGGAAGGATCTGGGCAGCCATTACTCGGGCCTGTTCAAGCCGGAAGCCGGCGAACAGATTGTCCAGGCTTTCCTGGAAAGAGAGCCTTCAAAGCAGCTGGACTTGCTGCTGGCCACCTCGTTTGGCCAGGTGCGAAGAATGCACCGCGAAGATCTGCCGGCCAAAACCCGCAGCCGCCTGACCTCGCTTATGTCGCTGGCGGGCGAAGATTCCATGGAATTTGTTTTGCCCACCGCAGCCAATACCGATGAAGTGCTCTTTGTATCGCAAAACGGCTATGGCCTGAAGCTTCTGGCGGATGATATCCCGCTTTCCAAAGGCAAATCCAAAGGCGTCCGTTCCATCAGCCTCCAGAAAGAAGACCATCTGCAGGCCCTGCTTTCGGCCCAGGAAGAATTCCTGGTGCTGGAAAACGAGCATGGCCAGTTCAAGAAGATCATGCTCAACCAGATTGAGCGCAAAAACCGCCCGGCCAGGGGCATCCGGCTGTTCAAGGAAGTCAAGTCTCGCCCGCAGCAGGTCCTCTGTGCCCAGAGCGGATCCGCCAAGGTTACCCTGCCCTTTGACAATCCGGAAATCCCGGCCCTGGAAACAAGCCTGCTGCCAAAAATGGAGCCATCCGCAACCTGGTCCTCGGCCGGCTGCCTGGATGAGGGCGTTCTCTTTGAAAACCGTGATCTGCGCCTGGAAAACGGCAGCCGGACAGAATCAGAGCCTGAAGTCCGGCAAATCGCGCTGTTTGAGTAAAATCAAGAGAGTATTCTAGTTTGGTTTGAAACTGAATCGTTCGGACTTGTAAGTCAGGATTGAGCGGAATTTTCTTTCAGTGTAAAATCGGAGTAGAATGACAGCAGAAAAGAATGGAGCGTTTTGAAATGGGAAATCTCTGGTCTTCGATTATGTATGCGTTAGTTGGCGCCCTGATTGGCGCTGCGATTGCTTTTTACTTCACGAAGAAAAAGTTTGAAAAGGATCTTGCCGAAAATCCGCCGATCAGCGAAAAGATGATCCGCGCGATGTTTTTGCAGATGGGCAGAAAGCCCTCTGAAGCCCAGATCCGGCAGATCATGAAAACCGTTAATACCAATAATGGTACCAGGAAAAAATAAATCCATAAAAGGCCGCAAGGCCTTTTTTCTTTTCCTCTTCTTTGGTCCTGTCAGGCAGGACCTTGCAAAGCGCCAAGGCAGGCCTGCCGCAAAGCAGACACAATCCGGAAATTGGCAAGCCATCCGGCTTGCAATGATGAAAGCGTATTCATAAAATGAAGTTAATAGAGGTAGTACCAATTCTGAGGGAGGAGAAATGAAGACAGTCAACTTTTTCTATGATACCGGTACGGTGCCGCTTGCAGTTCCAGATCAGGCAGCCGTCCTCGAATCGAGAATTTCAGAATTAAAAAGCGAGAAAAACGGAAGAGAAATCGTAAGGGAAGCCATGGACCATCCCATTGGATCTTTACCTTTGTCAGAACTGGCCAAAGGAAAGAAAACCTGCACCATCATTATCAGCGACCATACAAGACCCGTTCCCAGCCCCGACATTCTTCCGGAAATGATTAATGATCTGCGCAAAGGCTCGCCGGATATCGATATCCAGCTGCTTGTGGCCACCGGATTCCACCGCCCAACTTCGACTGAAGAGCTGCGCAAAAAACTTGGCGATGATCTGTACGAGGAATTCGAGGACAAAATCATTGTCCATGATGCCCACGATCCAGCCCGCAATGAAAAAGTCGGCGTCCTGCCATCGGGCCCCGACTGCATAGTGGACAAGGATGCCCTTCATACCGATCTTCTGATTGCCGAAGGCTTTATTGAGCCGCACTTCTTTGCCGGCTATTCAGGCGGAAGAAAGAGCGTGCTGCCCGGCGTAGCCGATGCGGTAACGGTCATGGGCAACCACTGCTCAAAATTTATTGATGATCCGCATTCAGCAACCGGCATCATTGAAGGCAACCCGATCCACAAGGATATGGTCGCCGCTGCCCGCATGGCGAATCTGGCTTATATCGTCAATGTCGTCATCGATGAAGAGAAGAAAACCGTCGCTGCCTTTGCGGGAGATGTGGAAAAGGCCCATGAAGCGGGCGTTTCCTTTCTGGAAGACTATGTCAAAGTGGCCCCGCAGATGGCGGACATTGTCATTACGACTAACGGCGGCTATCCGCTGGACCAGAATGCCTATCAGTCGCCCAAAGGCATGACGGCTGGCGAAGCGACGGTCAATGAGGATGGCGTCATCATTATGCTGGCAACCTGCAAGGATGGAACCGGCGGCGATTTCTTCTACCACATCATTGCCGATGAGCCGGATATCGAAACGGCTTACCAGAAGTTCCTGGCCACCGCCCAGGAAGATACCCGGCCGGATCAGTGGTGTTCCCAGATCCTGGCCCGGATTGTGCGCAAGCATCCCGTCATTTTTGTTGCCGATCCAGAGCAGAAGGAAATGATTGAAGGGCTGAAGATGACTTACGCGCCCGACATTGAAACCGCATACAAGATGGCTAAGGAAATGAAGGGGGAAGAGGCAAGCGTGACCTGCATTCCCAACGGCATTTCTGTCGTCGTCAAAGGAGAATAATATGCCTGCTTTTATTTATTACGTATTCAAGATGATTCTTGGTCAGTAAAAACTGAGGCAAAGAAAAAGTCCGCACAGCTGCGGGCTTTTTCTTCGGCCGCAGTTATCGTTCCCGGATCTCTTTTGAAGCAGCGAAATGTACCTGAAATATACCCCATGTCAAGAACAGGAGACTGGAAGATTAAAACAGGATGATGAAGAAGAACAGACAGGAAGATGAAAAAGGGAAGGCTTTTGGCAGTCTGGAAAGATTCGCAACAGACCAGGAAGAAAGCCAGGATAAACGGCAAATCAAGTCCTGAAGCTGCGAATATAAAGCTTTCGGTTTGGTAAGGAAGAGGTCAGACACAAACAAAGAATCCGGAAGCCCCTCATGTTAAGCTGTTTCTGGCAAGCTTAACTGAACATGGAAAAAAGAAAAGGAGCAAACCTTTTATGAAAAAGTTTTTTGGCGGGCTTCTGGTTTTTCTGATCGCCTGCCTGATTGCCGGTCTTGGCTGGTTTTTCTATATCGGCATCGAGACCGCAAATGAATTTGAAAGCCATCAAAGCCTGGAAAGCCTGGTGGAAACAACCCGCGCCAAGGAAGACTATGTCCCGTATGACCAGGTCGCCAGCTCGCTTTATCAGGCGACTGTTGCGATTGAAGATGCCCGCTACTACCAGCATGGAGCAGTAGATATCCCAGCCCTGATCCGGGCAGCGGCCAGCCAGGTTCTGCCGTTTATTCCAAAATCAGGCGGTTCGACCATCACCATGCAGGTGGTCAAGAACCTGTATGGAATGTATCATTCCAGCCCGCGCTGGAAAGCAGCCGAGATAGTCCTGGCTACCCGGCTGGAAAAAATCTGTTCCAAGGATGAGATTCTTTCGCTGTATGTCAATATCATCAATTACGGAGATCATTATCATGGCATCAATGCGGCAAGCAACGGTTATTTTGGAATTGCACCGATTGAGCTGAACCCGGCCCAGTCGACGCTGCTGGCGGGCATCCCGCAATCGCCATCCAATTTTGAACTGTCCACCCATTTTGAGCAGGCCAAAGCCAAGCAGAAGCTGGTGCTCAATGCCATGGTCAAAAACAAGATGATCACCCAGGAACAGGCTGACGAGATTTATGCCTATCCCTGCCAGCCCACCGTCTTTTCGCCATACTGGCAAACTGGTTTTGCCTGGAGTGAAAATCAGACAGGGATTTCTGGAAGCGAAAGCCTGATACTTTTACCGGCCTTTTAGCGGCCGCTGCAGTTTTAACCATGGTTATCCTGGGCTCAAGCACCAGCCCGGATCTGAAAAAGCAATATACAATTTGAAATAACCTGGTCCTTTTTCAAGGCACAGAAGCGAGGCACCGATCATTTGAATCCGCCTTCCAGATGCTTTGAAAAAGGACTTTTTTGCATGATCCGGCCAAAAGAAGGAAGCAAAAGCCAGGCAATCCCGGCACAAAAGAGGGAAATGAGTAAAATGGAATCACTGCGTCATTTTTGCCGTGAATACTCCAGCTTTTCGATCCTTCCTTTCGATCCTGCTGCTGCAAAGTTTTAAACGGCTGATCATGACGGAAAAATGTGACTAAGAAAAAGAATGCCACACTGGAAAGGATGCGAAGAAAAGATGAACCGGCAAAAAGCGAATCTGTTATGCCTGCTGACAGCCCTGATCTGGGGCGGAGGATTTGTGGCGACCGATATTGCCCTGGAGACGTTCACTCCTTTTGCAATGCTTGTTTTGCGCTTTGTTTTTGCGGCGATACTGGGCTGGATTCCATTATGGCTGCGTCATGAAAAAATCAGCCGCCAGGCCTGGAAAACAGGAATTCTTTCCGGGATCCTGCTTTATCTGGCTTTTGCCTTCCAGACTTTTGGCATGGCCTGTACGACAGCCGGAATGAATGCTTTCTTAACGTCGGTCAACGTCGTGTTTGTGCCCTTTATTGTCTGGATCTGCTTCCATCGCAAGCCGGATGCCGTTGCATTTCTGGCTTCGCTGCTCTGCCTGGGCGGCATTGGCTGCCTTTCGCTGTCATCGGGCAGCTTTGGCTTTGGTTTTGGGGATCTGCTCTCTTTGACGTGCGCCTTTTTCTTTGCTGCCCAGATTGTCTCGCTTTCCAAAGCCGGCGAAGATTCCGCACTGGCCATCAACGCAATCCAGCTGACCAGCGCGGCGGCATGCTCCATACCGTTTGGACTGGCTACCAGCTGGCCGGCTTCCGTTTCTTTGCCGGCTATTGGCAGCATTGTCTATTCGGTCGTCCTTTCGACTTTTGTCTGCTACCTGATGCAGACCACGGCCCAGCAGTATACGTCCCCGGCCGCCGCCTCCATCCTGCTGGCGACAGAAAGCCTGTGGGCCAACCTGTTCAGCTTCCTGTTTCTGCATGAGGCCAAGACACCCGTCATGATCTTTGGCGGACTGCTCATTTTCATTTCCGTCCTGCTGGTCGAATCCGGAAACCGGCTTGAAGCGTTTTTCAAAGAGAGAAGACTGCACAAAACCTGCAGCCAGGAAGATTAGTCCTGGCCTGCAGGTTTTTCTGTTTTACTCCAGCATCCTAATGGCTTTATTTCCAGGCGGGTATGCGCGGCGAATTCAAAACGGAAACTCTCTATACTGAAGAAAAAAAAGAAAGCAGGTCATTATGCTTAAACAGTACAAACTCGATGGAAGCGAGACGATCAACCTGAAAAAGGCCGACACTTCCAATTCAGATGCCAAGAAACATAAACAGGAAATTATTGCCAAAACCGCAGCCAACCAGCTGCAGATCCAGGAGCTCCAGGACAAGCTGTATGCCGATGGCAGGGAAGGGCTGATTATCCTCATCCAGGCCCGGGATGCTGCCGGCAAGGATGGAACGATCAAGCATGTCATGAGCGGCGTCAACCCGCAGGGCGTGGATGTCTACAGCTTTAAAAGCCCAACCCATGAAGAACTGGCGCACGATTTTCTGTGGCGCTTTAACAAAGCTTTGCCCATCCGCGGCAAAATTGCGATTTTCAACCGTTCCTATTATGAAGATGTTCTGATTGTCAAAGTCCGGGAGCTGTGGAAAAGCTACAAGCTTCCCGACCGCTTAAAAGATGCCGATATTATTGAACGCCGCTATGAGCAGATCAAAAATTTTGAAGAGTATCTGTACATGAACGGCTACCGGATCGTAAAAATCTTCCTCAATGTCTCTGCCGAAACCCAGAAAGAACGGTTTTTAGAGCGCATTGAAAAACCGGAAAAGAACTGGAAGTTCTCCGAAGCCGATTTAAGCGAACGCGGCTTGTGGGATCAGTATACCGATGCCTATGAAAAGGCCATTAACGCGACGGCCACCAAGCACAACCCCTGGTATGTCATTCCGGCCGACCAGAAGTGGTATGCCCGCTATCTCGTTTCGGATGCCATTCTCAAGGTACTGGAAAAGATCGACCCCAAATACCCGACGCTTTCCAAAGAGCAGATCGACAAGCTGGCCATTTACAAAGCGGCACTGGAAGGCGAAAAACCAAACAGCACCTCTTTCCAGGCTACAGCTGCTGAAGTCAAGGCGGCCGATGAATCAATTGATAAAGACAAAGCTGTACAGACTTCACTCGATACCGAAAACAGCTAGGCACTTTGGCCAAAGCCCAATGCAAAGAGACCCTGGGATTTGAAGGGAAGCGAATTCCAGTCTTTAAGCGGAATTTTCCTTTTGAAATCAGCCTGTTTTTTCAATAAAGCGCCCGTTTTTGCGGCGAAATGGTCTCCATTTGTCTTTGAGTGAAGCGCATTCCTCTTATTTGTCTGACAAAAGAAACAGAACCGGACTTTGTTCCGGTTTTTTTAGCGTTTTCATCCTATACTCTGCCGCAGGAAAAAGGGATTTGCCCTGAGGTGTGGGAAGAATTATACTGCTTGACAAGGTGAGAAAACTCAGGAGGAAATTGATATGAGTACTGCTGCTGCCTTTCTGGAAAGAAAGGATGTTCGCATCTCTGCGAAACGCTATGGCATAGACGCCCTTTCGGCCATGGCTCAGGGACTTTTTGCCTCCCTGCTTATGGGCACCATTCTCAATACACTGGGCCAGCTGCTTTCACTGGACGTGCTGGTCCAGATCGGTTCGTTTGCGACCAGTGTCAAGGGGCCGGCGATGGCTGCGGCCATCGGCATTTCCCTTGGTGCCCCCAACCTGGTCCTGTTTTCGCTTCTGGCGGTCGGCTTTGCGGCGGATTCGCTGGGCGGGGCCGGCGGACCGCTGGCTGTTTACTTCATTGCGGTTGTCGCGACTGAATGCGGCAAGCTGGTTTCCAAGGAAACCAAGGTCGATATCCTGGTGACCCCGTTTGTGACCATCTGCATCGGCAGCCTGCTGGCTATTGCCTTTGCGCCGGCCATTGGTGCAGCTTCCATCTGGCTTGGCAATGTCATCATGTGGGCGACTGAACTGCAGCCCTTTTTGATGGGAATTATTGTTTCGGTTTTGATGGGCATCTTCCTGACCCTGCCCATCAGTTCCGCGGCCATCTGTGCGGCGCTTTCCCTGACAGGCCTGGCCGGCGGTGCTGCCCTGGCCGGATGCTGCGCCCAGATGATCGGCTTTGCGATCATGTCGTTTGCGGTCAATAAATGGTCCGGCCTGGTGGCCCAGGGACTGGGAACCTCCATGCTGCAGATGGGCAACATCGTCCGTCATCCCATCATCTGGCTGCCTACGATTGTCGCTTCCGCCATTATCGGGCCGATTACAACCTGCCTGTTCCATCTGGAAATGAACGGACCGGCGATTTCCAGCGGCATGGGAACATGCGGACTGGTCGGCCAGATCGGTGTCATTACCGGCTGGATGACTGATGGAGCCGGCCTTGGCTCCATTGGCTGGCAGAACTGGGGAATCCTGATTCTGGTTTCCTTCATCCTGCCTGCTTTAGTTACCTGGCTGGTTCATAAAGCCTGCCTGAAAGCCAACCTCTATAAAGAAGAAGACCTCAAGCTGGATCTTTAAGGACCGCAGGGCAGGCCGGATGCTGACTCCGGCCTGCCTTTTTATATATCCCATTGGGATATCCTGATCTGACTGCCTGATTCGGCTTGCGGGTACGGGCAATTGAGCGCGAAATGGCTGTGTTATCATTACGATATGATCAAAATTGACAAGAAAAATAAATGGGCCATTGACCTGGCCCTTCATATTCCGATTCCTTCCATTTCCATTTCCATCACCAATACGGAGAAAGAAGAAATCGAAAATATTCCTTTAACCCATAACACAGGAGCACCGGATGAAAACCCCAAGGAAAAGTCCGGCCAGTAATCCCGCTTCGGATTCATCCCTGAAACCCGACGGGTCACAGCAGCAGGCGATAAAGCTGGAAGGCAGCCTGTCGGGCGACCTTTCCAGAATGAATCCGGAAGAAAGCCTTAAGCAGGCTGCAAGGAAGATTCCTGTGGCCCATCAAGTCCTGCCTCCGGATGAAACCCTGCCAGAGGATGATCCTTCGGGCCAGTATCCCTCAAGACCTCAAAACGATCCGCAGATTCCTGCCAGGGATTCTGCTGTGTCGCTTGAGCAGATCGAATCAGAAGAAGTGGATATTGAATCGATTGAAGCCGGCCAGATTGATCTGGAAGAAGCCAGCGAGTCCATACAGTCCAGACAGGATGTTTCTTTTAAGAAAGAGTCCATTCCGGTCTTTGATCCTTCAGATCCACAGGCACAGAAAGCCCCGATCTTCCATCAAAGAAAAGCACCGCCGGCTGGAGTGGAGGTCTCTCATGAAAAGACGGAAACAGGACCTGTTTGCGGCGGGCCGCTTCCGCCTGGAAAGAACGCATTCAAAAACAGGCCACACGGCAGTAAAAATCCGGACGTTGCTGGCGGGAATGGGGTAAAGGATGCTTCTGCGCCTTTAAAATCTTCCGGCAAAGCGCCGATCTCTTCGGGAAAACGGTTTGTCCAGATCGTGCGGGTTTTGAACAAGTATCATGCCTTCCGCGACCTGACTCCCGTCAAGCTGCGCATGATCCTGGAAGATCTGGGACCAACCTTCGTCAAGCTTGGCCAGATCATGTCGTCCAGGCAGGATCTGCTCCCGCCCGAATATACAAAAGAGCTGGAAAAGCTGCGCTCCAATGTGAATCCGCTGCCTTATCAAACCGTGCGTGAGGAAATCATCAAGGCGTATGGCAAGCCGCCCGAAGAGCTCTTTGCCCGCTTTGATCCGACGCCTTTAGGCGCGGCCAGCATGGCCCAGGTTCATGGCGCCCTCACCAAAGACGGCCAGAAGGTCGTTTTAAAAGTCCAGCGTCCAGGAATTTATGAGCAGATGAAAGTCGATGTGGCCATGATGAAGAAAGCCGGCAAGCTGATTTCGCTCGATGAGCAAATTTCATCGATTGTCGATGTGGACGAAATCATTGATGAATTCTGGACTTCGGCCAAAGAAGAGATGGATTTCCGGCATGAAGCGCAAAACGCCAGGCGCTTTGCAAAGGAAAACGAAGGTCTGGCCTATATCCGGATCCCCAAAATCTATGATGAATTCACCCGCCAGAACATGCTTGTAATGGAAGATATTGGCGGGGTGGAAATCGATGACTATTCGGCTTTAAGTGCCGGCGGCTATTCGCGCGAAGAAATCGCCATCCGGCTGGGAATGAATTTCCTGTCCCAGGTGATTGACTATGGCTTTTTCCATGCCGATCCGCATTCAGGCAACCTGAAGATCCAGGACGGCCAGATCTGCTGGCTGGATTTTGGCATGATGGGTGAAATTACGAAAACGGAAGCGGCAGCCATTGCCCGCGCCTTAAAATCCGTCGCCGCCCGCGATGTCAATGGGATTACCGAGGCAGTCCTGACCATTGGCATAGCCCCGGATGATCTGGATTATGTCGGGCTGTCCAATTCTCTGGAAAGCTATCTCAACCGGTATGTCACCCAGAGCTTCTCCGATATGGATCTGGCAGCCATGGTGGAAGAAGCAGTAGAAATCTGCCATCAGTATGGAATCCGCCTGCCCAAGGGCATTGCAATGCTTGCCCGAAGCATGGTCACCATCCAGGGCACGCTCAAAGACCTGGATCCGGGTGTCCAGATGCTCAACTACATCTCCCGGGAAAAAACATCGATTGATCAGATTGACTGGAATAAGGAAATTGAAAACTTTCTCTCGCAGGGCTATGCCGATCTCAAGGCGCTGCTCAACCTGCCGCTAAAGGCTGACCGGGCACTTTCGCTGCTCAATCATGGCCAGCTGCGGGTCGGGCTTTCCATTGCGGATCTGAAAACTGAGATTCTGCCGGAAGTCAACCGCTGGATTGACCGGATTGTCATCTGCGTTCTGATCGCCGCCATGATTGTCGGCAGCTCCATTGTGTCGACAACCAAGATGAAGCCGATGTTCCTGGATATTCCGCTGCTGGGGTTTGTCGGATTCTTCCTGTCATTCTGCCTGAGCGTCTGGCTGTTCTACAAGATGATTTTCCATGCCAAAAAGGGCAACAAGCTGTTCTAGGTGCGCTTGGGCCCAGCCTGGGATAAAGGATCGAAATTCGTATTAAAACTTTAAGAAACTGGATAGACTGCGAAACGGAAGAGTGCAGGCTAAACTTGTAAAATAAAGCCAGATTGTATCCGCCTGATCATTCAGAAGAGGATTCTGGACGAAAAGCGGGAAAAAGGAAAAGAGGTTTGTTTTGACACTGAAAGAGAAAATCAAGGACAAAGCGCCGGCCATTGCAGCCTGCCTGATGACGCTGTTTTTGCTGGTGGGGATTGATCAGTGGACCAAGTGGGCGATTGTACGCTCCATTCCGCTCAACCACTCCGTCGTCGTCATCCCCGGTTTTTTTGAGCTGACCTACCTGCGCAACTATGGGGCTGCGTTTTCCAGCCTGGAAGGGATTGGCATGTGGTTTTTCATCCTGCTGACACTGATTGCCATCGGGGTGATGATCTACGCCTTCTTTAAAACCGACAGTTCCAAGATTGATTTTGCCCTGGCCCTGATTATTGCCGGGGCCTTGGGTAATCTGCTGGACCGGCTTTTTTTTGGCTATGTACGTGACTTTTTCCGCTTCTATATTTTTGGCCATCCATTTGCCGTCTTCAATGTTGCAGATGTGTGTATTACGGTTGGCTTTATCCTGCTGGTCCTGGTCTGGCTGGCAGATGACATCAAAAGCTGGAGGGAAAGGAAGAAACTGAAAAATGGAAGCAAAGAATAAGAATCCGGAAATCCTGGAAGATATTCAGGAAGACCGTGAAGAGTTTGTTTTTGATCCAGCCTCCGATCCAGAAACCCTGGCGGACAAGGATCCAGCCGGCAGCCAGGATGCAAAATTACCGGCTGAAAATCGAGAAGATTCTGAAGATGAAGAGACAGAAGACGAAAAAGAATCCGGCCTGAAAACCTTTACGGTTCCGGCGGATGAAGCGAAAACCCGTCTGGACAAGTACCTGTGTGCCCGTCTGAATATTTCCCGCAAGCGGGCTGCGGACCTGCTCGATGAAAACCGGGTCAAGGTCAATGGCAAGCCGGTCAAGGCCAGCCAGAAAATGCAGGCTGGCGATATGCTGGAAGTGGACGTACCTCCAGCCCAGTCCATGGAAGTTCTGCCTGAAGACATGAACCTGGACATTGTCTATGAGGATTCGGATATTATCGTCATCAACAAGCCCAAAGGCATGGTCGTTCATCCCGCTCCGGGCCACTATTCGCATACCCTGGTCAACGGGCTGCTCTATCACTGCAAAGACCTTTCCGGTATTAACGGCGTCATGCGGCCGGGCATTGTCCATCGCATTGACAAGGATACTTCGGGCCTGATTGTGGCCGCCAAAAACGACCTGGCCCATGAATCCCTGGCCAGGCAGCTCCAGGACAAGACGCTCAGCCGGACTTACCGGGCGATTGTGCATCACCCGTTTTCCCATACGATCGGCACGATCAACGCCCCGATTGGCCGGGATCCAAAAGACCGCCAGAAAATGGCCGTAACGGCCAAAAACTCCAAACCAGCCGTGACCTACTTTACGGTGCTGGAAAACTTCAAGGACTATGCCTATGTCGAATGCCGGCTGGACACCGGGCGGACGCACCAGATCCGCGTCCATATGGCTTATATCAAGCATCCGGTAGCCGGCGATCCCAAATACGGGCCGCGCAAAACCATTGAAGCCGGCGGCCAGCTGCTTCATGCCTGCCGCCTGGAACTCGTTCATCCCCGGACCGGCGATACGATGGTTTTTGAAGCCCCGCTGGAACCAAAATTCAAGGAAGTCCTGGCACAGCTGGAAGAGGAGAATCAGCAATGAAGCGAAGCTCGGTCCTTTCCTGGGACCAGTACTTCATGAGCATGGCCCATCTGGCGGCCTTTCGCTCCAAAGATCCCAACACCCAGGTCGGCGCCTGCATCGTCAACCGCCAGAAGCGGGTCGTCGGGCTTGGCTACAACGGCTTTCCCAAAGGCTGCAGCGACGATACCTACTCATGGGATCGCACCGGCGATTTTCTGGAGACTAAGTACCCGTATGTTGTTCATGCCGAGCTCAATGCCATTTTAAATTCCATCCAGAACCTGGAAGGCTGCACCCTCTATGTCTCGCTCTTTCCCTGCAACGAGTGTGCCAAGGCTATCATCCAGTCCGGGATTACCCGGGTCGTCTATGAATCGGATAAATACGGCGGGAGCAATGAAAATCTCGCCAGCAAGCACATGTTTGATGATGCCGGCGTGGAATATATCCAGATGCCCGAACACATCCACATCCGCCTTGAAGTCGAGGATATGATTGAGCCTTATACTATAACTGAGTTTCGAGCCAGCGACACATCGGACAGCGAACCTTGCCAAAGCTGCAGCGCCGGCCAGAAAGAAGACGAAGGAAATAAGTACTGAACGGCAGGACTTTCAAAAGGCTATCAGCTGCGACGAGAAATATCTGGACAAGGAAGGCAAGCCGGATGTCAAAAAGATGGAACTGATCACCTTTAATCCAATCAACAATACCTACATGGTGATCGAAAAAGAAGTGGCCCAAGCCTTTCATGACGGCTGCAAGCTGATGAAGTAAACGGATAATTCAATCCATACAGCGCACAAAGTGAAAAGCCCTGCTTTCCAGTGACAGGAATAAGCAGGGCTTTTTGCAGTTTGCAGATTCGGATTACAGACGGCAGAAACAGATCAGGCTGGCTTTACCCAAAACAGTCCATGCAGACAGGTACAGACCAGGCACAGAATTGATCGGGAGCGAAGACAGGCAGGCTATAGCTTCTGGGTATTGGTGAAATGAAGCTTGGCGACATGTTTCAGCTCGTCCATTCCATACTTCTCCTTGAGCTTGCGGGCACAAAGAGTCGCCTGGGGTCCTCCGCCTTTTGCAATTGGCATGCCGTACTTTTGTTCCAGCTGGTCCATGACCTGCAGGAAAGCATAGCGGGCCAGAACCGAAGCGGCCGCAACGGCGGGATAGCGGGATTCGGCTTTCGTCTCAAAGTGGATGTCATCGACGATTTTCGGTACGCCTTTTAAGTGGCTGTAGTAGGCTTTGGGCAGGCAGAACTGGTCGATGACTTTCAGATCCGGCAGCTTGAATCCCTTGGCTTCCAGGTTCAGGTAAGCCTGGTTGTGCATCCGGGACTTGATCCGGTTAAGGTTCATCGTATCGTGATCGTAAATCTGGTTGTAGTGCGTGTTGTCCAGAATCTGGATGGAGTATGGAAGCAGCGTTTTCAGCCTGGGAGCGACCTGGCGGATGCGTTCATCCGTCATGGCCTTGGAATCGGTCACCTGCAGCTCCTTCAGTTTTGCGGCTGTCTGCTGGTCGGGAACAATCGTGCTGGCGACCACAAACGGTCCCAGGTAATCGCCGTTGCCCACTTCATCGCTGCCCGCCTGCGGAAAGACATAGCCAGCCGCCTTAACGGTGTGGGCTTCGAAAAGCGATCCCTGGTCATGAACGGAAGGACTGGCGCTTTTTTTCTTTTCGGGTGCAGGGGTATCGGGCGAATCGGCCAGCCAGGAAACATCTTTGCCCTGATAGACGACTTTGCCGCTGGTATAGGCGGTAATGGTCAGATCCGAGGTTTTGATTTGCCAGTACGTATACTGCGGGCGGCTTTCTTTTTTTGCATGCGGCTTGAGCCGCTTATAGAGGGCCTGGATCTCTTCCGGGCTCATTTTTTTCGTTACAGTTGCCATAGACTGATTGTAGCATTGACAGGCGTGATAATATTAATCGATAACACCATCGACTTGAACGGATGAAAAGCCGGATAATACAAAAAATAAACAGCATAATCAGATCACAGAGGGGGAGGGAAACCATGCCTGAACAAAAGCCAGAACAGAATTATGAAGCCCTTGATTTTGCAGCTGTTCTTGAACAGTTTGCTTCACGGGCTTTTTCATCCAAGACAGCAGAAAAGATCCGTCGCACCCAGGCGGGACACGATCTGCTGGCCATTCGCCGGGATCTTTCCCGGGCCAGGGAAGCGGCCGATTATCTGCAAAGCGGCGGCACGCTCTCGCTTGGCGGCCTGCGGGATATTACCCGGATTATCCAGGCTGCCGAAAAAGGAATTACGCTGCTGTCCAATGAACTGCTCGATGTTTCCTTTTTTCTGGGTGCCTGCCAGGCCGTTCTTTCGGCTTTCGATCCGGAAAAAAGCCCGCTGCTTTACGAAATTGCATCCACACTGACCCCCTGCAAGCCGCTGCAGACTAAAATTGATGCGTCCATCGACCTGTCTGGCCAGATCCGCATGGATGCGACCAGCACGCTCAAAAACCTGGACCGGCGCCTGATCCAGACCCGGGCCGACCTTTCAGCAGCCGCCAGGCGGTTTATCAAGGCACATGAAAGCTCGCTGGTCGATACTGTCAGTGTAACCAGCCAGAACCGGGTGTGCGTGCTGATCAAAAGTGCGGACAAATACAAGTTTGGGGGCATGGTCCATGGCCTGTCGCAGTCCGGTGCGGCCAGCTACGTGGAACCTGATGCCTTAGTTGGCCTGAACAATCAGGTGTCCGAACTCGAGATGGAAATCGAGAATGAGAAAAAGCGGATCTGCCAGGAGCTCAGCTCCATGGTGCGCCAGAACGCCAGAGCCCTGCTTTCCAATGATGAAAGCATGGAAATTATTGACCTGGCTATGGCCAAGGGAAGCTGGATGCAGGCTTATGACGGATGCATTCCCGCACTGCATACTTCCGGCCACCAGCTGCGCCTGGAACATGCTGTTCATCCGCTGCTGGATTCAACGACAGCCATTGCCAACCGCTATCTTCTTGAGAGCGGCAAGTCCTGCCTGATGGTTACCGGCTCGAACATGGGCGGCAAAACCGTCACCTTAAAAACGATTGGCTTATTTGTGCTGCTGGCCCACTGCGGCTTTCCTGTCGCCGCGCATGAAGCCCTGATCCCGTTTTACAGCCGGTTTTTCTTTGATATCGGTGATGAGCAGTCCATCGAAAACAACCTGTCAACCTTCTCCGCCCATGCGACCAAGCTTGGCCGGATTTTGCGCGAAGCGGATGAAAACTCGTTTGTTTTGCTGGATGAAATCGGCAGCGGTACCGATCCGCAGGAAGGCGCAGCCCTGGCCCAGGCGGTTCTGGAATCCCTGATCCAGAGGGATGCGACGATCCTGACCTCCACCCACTACTCGCAGGTCAAGTCCTTTGGTGCAGCCAATGGCAAGGTCCAGGTTGGCAGCGTCGAATTTGATCCGGAAACGCTGCGTCCAACTTACCGCTTTCTAAACGGCGTCAGCGGCGCCAGCTTTGCTTTCCCGATTGCCAGGGCTTTAGGACTGCCCGAATCGGTGCTAAAGCGGGCTGAAACGATCAAGCATGACAATGAATCGGAAAGTGCCAGAGCTTTAGAAGCCCTGGAGAAAAAACAGGCCGATGTCCAGAAGCAGAAAGACCGCTTCGACCACCTCATTGAAAACGCCCATGAGCTGCAGCGCAAAGCCGATCATGACCGCGAAAAATGGGCTTCGATGAAAAAACGGCTGGAAGATGAATACGAATCCCAGCTCGATGACATGCTCTTTGAAAAGAAAGAAGAAGCCCGCAAAATCATCCGCGAACTCAAAGCCAGCCAGAACCGCATGGATCATGAACAGATTGAACAGCTCGGCCGGCTGGACAAGCTGGCGGTGCGCAAAGGCAAAGGGCAGAACGCAAAAGAAATCAAGCCCCGCGAATTCAAAGCCGGCGATTACGTCCGGATTCCTGCCCTGAACAACCATGGTGAAATCCAGGAAATCCGCCGGAACAAGGCAACCGTCATGGTCAACGGCCGGCGGGTCACGGTTTCCGCTGACCAGCTTGAACCGATGGCCAGGCCCAAACCCGAGCCTTCCCGCCGCAAAGACCGGCCGGAGCGCTCCTTCAAGGCATTCCCCATGGAGCTGAATCTGATTGGCATGCACGTGGAAGAAGCGATCAATACCCTCGATCATTACCTGGACCAGGCCGTGTATCACCGGGTCAAGAATGTCCGGATTATCCATGGCATGGGAACCGGTGCCCTGCGCAATGCCGTCTGGCAGGATCTGAAAAAACAGCCGCAGGTCAAGGGCATCAATGCCGCCGGACCCAATGAGGGCGGACTTGGCGCTACGCTGGTCGAGCTGAAATAGTCCAGGCAGGAGTGCAAAAACCGAACCCAAAGCTGTCCGGTAGGGAATAACCGAAAGACCAGAAGGCAGCATTCCCTGGCCTGGAGCTTGCTTTGAAAGGTTCCAGAACGTAAAAAGAGCAGATGAAACGATAAAATTGGAGAGGATAGAACTCGATACGAAAACAAATTATCCAGAATTTAAAAGACTATGCCATTAACAGATCATATTGCAAAAAAACTGGAGCTGCTGCCGGATAAACCCGGCTGCTATATCATGAAAGATGAGAACGGGGAAATCCTGTATGTCGGCAAAGCCAAAGTCCTCAAGAACAGGGTCCGTTCCTACTTTCATGGTGTCCATAACAATAAAACCACCAAGCTGGTCGCCCGGATCCAGGACTTTGAATTCATCCAGACCAGCACGGAAAAAGAGGCGCTGCTGCTGGAAATCAACCTGATCAAGAAGCACCGGCCGCCATTTAACATCATGTTCATGGACGACAAGATGTACCCGTACATCGAGGTGACCAAAGGACCGGATTTTGCGGTCCGCATCACGCGCAAAGTCGTCAACAAGAAAAATGACTATTTTGGGCCATACCCGGTTTCGACCTACGCTTATGATATGGTCAAGCTGATCAACCAGCTTTTTCCGATCCGCAAATGCCGGTCCATGAAGAAATCGCCCTGCCTGTATTATCATATGCACCAGTGCATGGGCTTTTGCTTCCAGGAAGTGGATGAAAAGGAAGCCCTGGCCAACCGCGAAAAAATCATCCGGTTTTTAAAGGGCTATACCGACCAGGTCAAGGGCGAGCTCAATGCGAAAATGCTTGCCGCCAGCGAAAACCTGCAGTTTGAGCGGGCCCAGGAACTGCTAGAGCAGATCCGCTCGATTGACTACATCCAGGAAAAGCAGACGATTGATTTCTCCTTGAAAGATTCCTTCGATGCCTTTGGCTGGTATGAGGACAAGGGCTATTTGTCGATCCAGGGCTTCTTTGTGCGGGAAGGCAAGCTGCTGGAGCGCAACATGTCGGTCTCTCCTGTCTATGAAGAGAGCGAAGATGCGTTTCTGGCTTATATTACGCAATACTACCAGACCAACAAAGTCCCCCGGCAGATCTATGTACCGGAAGGAACGAATACGGCAATGCTCGAAGACATGCTCCAGACCCGGGTTTCCATCCCGAAAAGAGGCGATCGCAAGAAGCTGATCGACCTGGTCCATGAAAATGCCCGGGAAGCTCATGAGCAGAAATTCCAGCTGATTTACCGCAAGGACCGGGAAATCGATGGAGCCATGCGCCATTTGTCCTCGATTTTTTCCCGCCCCATCCATACGATTGAAATGTTTGATAACTCGCACATTTCCGGGGCGTATAATGTTTCCGGCCTGGTTGTCTTCAAGGACGGCAGGCCGGACAAGTCAAGCTACCGCAAGTACCAGCTTTCCGAATACGTCTCGGATACCGACTCTATGAAAGAAGTCGTAAACCGCCGCTATTCCCGGCTGGTCAGGGAAAAGAAGCAGATGCCGGATCTGCTGCTGGTCGATGGCGGCGCCGCCCAGATTCATGCAGCCATGAAAGTGCGCGATGAACTGGGAGCCGACTTGCTCATTGCCGGGCTGGTCAAGGACGACAAGCATTCCACAAGAGCCCTGCTCAATGAAGACCTGCAGGAAATCGAGCTGGACAAAACTGATCCGCTGTTTTTTCTGCTGACGCGCATGCAGGATGAAGTCCACCGCTTTGCGATTACCTACCATAAAAAGCTGCGGGCCAAAGGCATGACGAAATCCATCCTGGATGATATTCCGGGAATCGGGCCGGCCCGCAAAAAACAGGTGCAGTCGGCGTATCCGTCCCTGAAGAAAATGCGGGAAGCCTCGCAGACCGATTTTGAAAAGATCCTGCCGGCCGCTCCGGCTGCCCTGCTTTATAACCGGCTGCATGAAAACAGCAAACAGGCCAGCGAGCTGGCCAGCCAGAGCTTTGAGGATGCGGCTGAGCAGTTTGCCAATGAGGATGAAACGGAGTTTCTCAACGATCTCCAGCAGGCCGGGCCGGAAGAAAATGCGCGCGATGCGGCGCTGCTTGAGGGTGAAAACGCGTGAATTCCTTTTATTCACGGCCAGGCAGACTCGAAATACCGCAGGACAATGTAGGGGGCCGAGCATGAAGGACAGGACGAAGATCACCAGACAGCCAGAAAATATGCGAAAAATTCCAAAACATAAAAAACTGCCGGCTGCTGCGGCTGCCGGATCCAAAAGCCTGATGAATCGCCCGGATTCCATGAAAAAAGCTTTTTCTCCTCTGAGTGCAAAAACCGCATTCGGTCCGGGGAAAAAACAGGCAAATAATCCGGAGAGCCGGAAGGAACAAAAACCTAAGCCGCGCCCGCCTTTGTTCAAGGCCAGGCGCTGGCGGGAAATCGAGAAATAGGCGGCCAGAATCCTGCTGTACTGGCAGCAGGACTGCCCAGTCTTAAAAACAGCCGGAAATATTCCGGCCTGAACGATTTGCAAAAAGAAAGGATGAGGGTATGAACAGGGAAGTGCTGGATAAGTCGGTACGCCGGGCAAGGTATCTTGTCTTTGCGTGCGCATTTCTTTTTATCGGCGTGATTTTTGGCATCATGCACTCCAAGCTCGACCCGCTTTCCCGCTATCCGTATGGTACCAGCGAGCAGCGGGAGATTCTGGCCAGCCGCCTGGACAGTGATGAGATCAACATCCTGATCAATTCACAGATCCATCCGGAACAGATTCTGCCGTTTATGGATGTGGAAGACTTTGATATTACCAACACCCTCTATTACGACACGGCCTTTAAAGCCCAGCGTTCAAATCCTCAGTTTATTGTCCAGTTTATCAATCAGTACCGGGACCGCTTTGACCTGGCCTCGCTTTCCCAGATCCTGAGCTGGATGCCTTATTCCGATCTGATTACCTATTTTGACGGCGGTTTTTCAATGCCGCTGTCCAGTGCCGATCCGGGAGCGTATGACTTTGTCATGGATCCGGCTGCAACCATCTTTTCCTGGAAGCCTTCCGACTTGATGGAAGCCGAAAGCGGCATCACACTGCGCCGCCAGGCGGCCGCGGCCTGGCAGGCCATGAAAGCCGCCGCCGCTGCCCAGGGAATTGGCTTGAAAGCCATCTCCGGTTTTGTTCCTTATGAGATGCAGAACCAGATGACAGACTATGCGAGCTATCCGGAAGGACCATATGGCAGCCGGGAAGAGCAGACAGGTCTGGAGATGATCGTCGATGGATTTGATGCCTGGAACGCCGAACTGTCCAAAATGGACCCCTCGGCTTATGATTATGGCAAGGCAGCCGAAGCGCTCTCGGATGAACAGAAGCGCGTCAAGGACTGGCTGGCCGCCAACGCTGCCCAATACGGATTTATAGTCCGCTATCCGCAGGGCAAGGAAGAACAGACCGGGATGCCTTACCAGCCCTTTGTCCTGCGCTTTGTCACCAAGGAAACGGCCGCAACGCTAAGTGCCCGCGGCCTTTGCCTGAATGAATACGTAAAGGGGGAACCCGCCCAATGAGTGTTGAAATTATTGCTGCAAGCGACACCCATGGAAGCAACCATGTGCTGGAACAGCTTGAACAGGCGTATCCCAGAGCGGATCTGTTTATTCACTGCGGGGATCTGGAAGATGATGCTGCCCGCTATCCGCGCTGGATTTTTGTCCGGGGCAACAATGACTGGGATTTCAATATGCCCTCTTTCCGGATTATCCGGGCGGGGGGTGTGCGGATTTATATCTGCCATTCTCATACGTGCAGCTACTATCGCCGTGAAGAGCAGCTGGCCAAAACTGCCAGGGAAAATGACTGCCAGATGGTCATCTTTGGTCATACCCATATCCCGCTGGTCAAAAAAGTGGATGGTATCCTGCTGGTCAATCCAGGAAGCATGACCTACCCGCGGGATGGCAATTCGCCCTGCTATGCAAAGATTGTCATCGATGATCCTGAGCATATTCATGTGGACCTGATCCATCAGGAAGACTGGCCGTTTGAGCAGCCGGAAAAGAAGAAGATGTTCTCCTGGTGGCGGCGCTGAAGAAATCCATTCCGTCCTGGAAGCAGACAGCCAGAAGATGCGAGCGACGGTTTTTTGATGGCCTTTATGGACAGCGTTTAAAACATGGCTGTCATTTCAGGTCCTGAGGAATACAGATGCAGAAGGGAAAAAGAAGCGCTTCTGCATCTTTTTTGACTTTGAAGCAGCATTGCACATAGAACAATACGAAGATCTTTCAGTCAGAGGGAGTTTAGAAAAACAGCACTCTGCACCTGAAAAAGAGGCATCGGGCCTGAAAAATAAAAAAAGCAGGTCCTAAAGACCTGCGAGAAAGCAAAAAAAATGGCGTCCTGGAGATGATTCGAACACCCGACCGTGCGCTTAGAAGGCGCATGCTCTATCCAACTGAGCTACCAGGACAACGACATGATAGTACCATTGATTGAAGCGGGATTCAAGTCCGGAAAAGAAAAATCTCAAGATTTCTGAGGGAGCCATCTGTCCGTACCGGAAGGACAGTATGACCGGTTCTGACTGAAAGATGGATTTTCAACGGTTTTTCCAGGCAAGCCGGATTCTTCCAGCAAGAATCCGGCTAAAAAGACAATATAAAAATATTTACCAAAGTATTAAGGGGGATCAGCATGGAGGAAAAAAGGGAAGGCTATATTTTTGGCGGATGGTATGTGGACAAAGAACTGACCAGAAGGCTCAATCCGGGCGGTGTGCTTCCGGGATCTATCAAGCTCTATCCCAAGTGGATTCCGCAGAAATTTCCCGTTTATTATGAGCTGGATGAAGGTGTGAACTCCGAATACAATCCGCATGAAGTGGACGTGGAATCGGAGATTCTCAAGCTGTTTCCAGCCCGCTCCACGGGCCGCCAGTTTGTCGGCTGGTTCTGGAACGGGAAAAAAGTCGAATACCTGGAGCAGGGGATTCATGAGCCGGTAAACCTGAAAGGCGTTTTCCAGGATCCGGTCCAGATCTCGTTTGAAACCGGGCATGGAGCCGACTTAAGGCCGGTACAGGCCGGAACGGATGGCCTGCTAAAAAAAGCGCCAAGGCCATTCCGGATGGGGTTTGAGTTTACCCGCTGGTATCTGGATGCCGCCAGACGCCGGCCGTGGAATGAAAACCATGTCTTTCTGGACGATGCAACACTGTATGCCGGCTGGAAGCTGAAAGAATACGAAATTCGCTACGATCCTGATGGCGGCTTTTTTGAAGAGGATCCTGTTGAGCGGTTTACCTTTGAATCGGCGACCTTCCTGCTGCCGGCTGTCTACCGTCCGGGCTATGATTTTGCCGGCTGGTTTGACGAGCGCGGCAACCAGCAGCTGATGGTCCGCCATGGCTCGATCAATAACCGCAATCTGCAGGCCAGATGGATCAAAAAGAACAAAACACGCCTGCGCATCAAGGCACCAGGGACAAGCGCGGAATAAGTGCTTGTGCATGTAGGCTGTACAGCAGGCGCAATAATGGCTGCCGGCTGTTTGAAGAAGACTTTTTGCTGCCGGAAGGAAATTCAGGCAGATCCATCCGCCAGATAAATCGGCAGACAAAAAAGAAAAAGAGAAAGCAAAAAAGCCCCGCTCTGGCGGGGCTTGCGTATTCCTGCTGGAAAAGAGATTACTTGGTGTTTTTCTCTTTTAAGAAGTCGAGGGTCTTGCGCTGGGCAATCTGGCCTCTGACTGCAGCTTCCGGAATAATCATCTTGAGCTGGTCAGCCGGGAAGTTGTAAACAGAAGAAAGCAGTTCGTATTCTTTCTTGATGTCTTCGTCGTCAGCTTTGATTTCTTCCTTGGCAGCAATAGCATCCAGGACAAGAGCGGTACGCAGTTCCTGTTCGGCTTCCGGCACGATCTTGGCTTTGAAATCTTCCAGGGTCTGCTTGCTGGCCTTTAAGAAGTCATCCAGCGACATGCCATACTGGCTGACCTGGTTGGCATACTGCTGAACATGCTGTTCAACCTGGGAGTCGATCATGGCCTGCGGGATATCCATCTTGGCACCATCAGCGATGCGGGACAGGATATCAAAAGCCAGGCGGTTTTCAAACTGTTCCGTGCGCATGACCAGCATGTCTTCTTCAGCTTTCTTGCGCAGGTCTTCAACTGTCTTGACGCCATCCAGCTTCATTTCCTGGATAAACTTGTCGCTCAGTTCCGGAACAACCGGTTCCTGAACTTTGTGGACAGTAACCTTGAAGACAACAGGCGCTCCGGCCAGCGATTTTTCAAAGTAGTTTTCAGGGAAGGAAACATTGACATCGCGAACGTCGCCGGCTTTGGCGCCGATCAGCTGGTCTTCAAAGCCAGGGATAAACTGGCCGCTTCCTAAAACGAGCGGGAAGTCCTTGGCGCTGCCGCCGTCAAACGGAACGCCGTCTTTTTCACCGACGAAGTCGATGATGACCTGGTCGCCTTCTTTGGCTTCGGCATCCGCCGGCAGGTCTTTCCACAGGCGGGAGGAGTTAATGCGGTTCATGACTTCCTGCGTGATTTCTTCATCGGTAACAGTGATCGGTTCACGCTCGAAGTTCAGGCCGGTATAAGCCGGCAGTTCAACGGTTGGAACAAGGGTGAGGGTCATGGTTACGGTAACAGAGCCGTCCGGGTTTTCTTCGGAAATAAGGGCCGGTTCAACAGCCAGCTTCAGGTTATCCTTGGCAACAGCTTCGGCAAGAACCTTGCCGGCTTCAGTAGCAATGGCATACTGGCGGTTATTGGCGGCGTCATCTGATCCGGTGGCTGCTTTTGCGGCTTCAAGAGCCTTGTCAAAAGTGTCTTTGTCAACGGAGAAGGTAATCACCGCGGTGTGCTTGTCCGGGTATTCAATTGAGTAATTCATAATATCTCTTCATCTTCTTTCTGTGCCTATAGTTTACCGTAACCAACAAGGCCGACACAGATTTAAGCACCGATTTATCCGGATCGGACTGGTTCTTGTATAATCATTTCTTTTGTGTGCAAATATTTGCCAATCTGTGGGATTTTTTAGCATTTACCGAACGGCAGGACGAATTATTCAGGATGCAGGTGCAGAATTTGGTACAATAGTTCAGGTATGTATGCGATCCCGTGCTGTCTTTGCGCAGTTGTAGAAAGATGGCGGATTGTGTATAATGCCAAGGCTTGGAGGAGTATGAATCCCTTTTATCAAAGCGTTTTTGAAGACATTCAGTCCCTGGTCAGAGCCGGCCGGATCCAGCAGGCCCAGACGCTGATTGAACAGGAACTGTCTGTTCCCTATATTCCTGCGGAAATTGAAGAACAGCTTCGCCAGATGAAGCAGGATCTGCAAATCCAGGTGCCACCCGTGCTGCCTGACCGCATGCAGAATCTGGACCGGCTGATTTCCGGGCCGCTGGCAGCGAGAGAAAAAGCCGTCACCCTTTTATGCAGAGCCAATCTGCGTGACTGGCATGACGCCGTCCAGAAACTGCTCAAGGATCCCGAACTGCTTGACGAGTTTAAAGGCGAGCTGGTCAGGGAACTGATCCGCCAGCGGGTCGACGAGGATTATGTGATGGACAAAGACGGGCTGGAAATTGAGTTTAACCCGGCTTTGCGCACCCCTGACAGCCAGGATCCGGTGATTGTCCAGACCCGGCGGCTTTTTGAAGACTGGCTGAATACCGGCTTTGTGTTAAGCGAAGATTTTGCCGGCCAGCTGCTGGAACAGGAAATCCTGGAGACGCTCCCTTTTGATTTTTCCGGAACGGATCCAGTCTCTCTGGCCGCTTCCATCGTCCGGCTGGTTTATCTTTCCATGAAAGACGAAGCCGGATGGAAGAAGTTTGAACAGGAACATCATCTGGAAAATATCCAATTGTATCCATTGAAGATTGAAAAGCGAGGAGAATGAATATGAGTACCAACTGCACCAGAAATGACAACAACACAGTAACGCTCACGACTGTAGTTGAAGGTGAAAACTGGAAAAAGGCCCAGAATAAGGCTCTCAACCGTGCGGCAAGCCATGCCAGCCTGAAAGGATTCCGCAAAGGAAAAATCCCGGCTGCCATGATCAGGAAAATGTTTGGCGCCCAGGCTATTCGCGAGCTGGCTGCTGAAGAACTTGCCGACAGTGTTCTTGGTTCTTTACTGGACGAGTACATGATCGAACCGATCGGCCGTCCGGAATTCAAGCCGGAAAACCTGACTGACGAGTCAGCCGAGCTGGTATTCATCGTTCCGGTTGCCCCGACTGTTGATCTTGAAAATATCGACCTCAAGGCACTTGGCGTAGAAAAGCATGTGGAAGAAATCACTGACCAGCAGGTTGCTGATGAGCTCGAGCGCCTGGCCATCATGAATGCTGAACAGGTTCTGGATGAAGATGAAACCCCGGCAGCGGATGGCGACATGGTTGAAATCAAGCGTTCCTTCTCAGCTCCGGAAGAACTTGTCTCCGACAGACCAGCTACTCCGGGAACACTTTATCTGGGAGCTAAACCGGTAGAAAACGAAGCCCTTGAAAAGGCAGTCCTGGGTGCTAAGCCTCATACAACCGTTGAATATACAGAAACACTGCCGGAAGATTTCTACAACAATGATCTGGCCGGCAAGGAAGCCACCGTCAAGGTTGAAATCGGCGATGTCTATCATCTGGAAAAGCCCTCGGATGAAGAACTGCCAAAACTGCAGACCCGCTATGAAGATGTTGAAACGATCGATGATCTGAAAAATGCGATTCGCAAGACTTTTGAAGAGCGGGCAAAGACAAATGCCAACAATACCTACCTGGATGAAGTGCTCAATGCGATTCGCGAAAAAGTCGATGTGGATGTTCCGGATTCCATGGTGGATGATGAACTCGAACGCCAGCTGACCGAAACCCTGCTGCAGACGGGTCTGGTGAAGACCAGAGAGCAGCTGTCCGGCATGCTTAAAATGCTCAAGAACGATCCAGGCGTTATGGGCGAAGGCCGTGATGCGGCAGCTCAGCGGGTAGTCAACGACCTGATCCTGGAAGCCGTTGCTGCAAAGGAAAACCTGGAAGTTTCCGAGGATGAATTAAACAAGTTCCTTGAAGATTTTGCCAAGGAACAGAAAACTGATGTTGAAACACTGAAGAAAACAATTTCGCTGGCCGCTGTCCGCAAATCGATGCTGCTGGATAAAGCGATTGACTGGCTGATGGGCGAAGACGATCAGGAAAGTCAAGGCGAAAACAAAGAAGAATCTTCTGAAAACGAATAAAATGAAACAACAGGAAAAAAGACGCTGCTCAGCGTCTTTTTTCCGATATTGTGAAAATAGAAAGCGGGTAAGTAATGAATTCAAAAACATATCCCATTATCTGTACCCGGGGAGTCAATGTCTTTCCCGGACAGGAACTCGTTATTGATGTCGGGAGAGCGAACAGCTTAAAAGCTGTTGAAAATGCTCAGGACAACTACAACGACCGGATCTGCATGTTCACGCAGTCCAACCTGAATGTAGACAATCCGGGCGGTGATGATATTTACCATGTAGGAACGCTTTGCGAAATCCGGCACATCCGCCGGTTCGAAAAGTTCCTGCGCATCAAATTCCGCGGAATCGAGCGCGTCCGTCTTGAAAAATTTGAAGATGGAAACATCTCGGAACTGTGCGAAGTCGAACTGCTTCCCAGCCAGAAGCAGGATGAGACGGAAGAAGCAGCCCTGATCCGCATGGTCGCTTCCGCTTTTGAAAACATGCGGCCGGGCGAAAAGTTCATGTCGAAGGACCTGATGATGGATCTGGCAAAAGGGATCATGCCGGATGTCCTGACCGACAAGGCTGTCCAGCTTTTTCCGCTGCCCATTGAACGAAAGCAGAAGTATCTGGAAACAGTTGGCATTAACGACCGGCTGATGATGCTGCTGGAAGATATTGAAAAAGAAAAACAGCTCAATGAGGTCGAAAAGCGGATCAACGAAACCGTCAAGGACCGCATTGACCAGAACCAGAAGGATTTCTACCTGCGGGAAAAGATCAGCGCTCTGCAGGAACAGCTCACCGATGGTTCGGCACCAGGCAAGGAAGGCGACCAGATCCGCAAGCGTCTGGAAGAAAACCCGTATCCGGAATCGATTAAAGCCAAGGTCCTCGAAGAGCTCACGCGCTACGAAAACCTGCCGATGGCTTCGGGCGAAACCGGCACCATCAAGACCTACATTGACTGGCTGATGGACCTGCCATGGTGGCAGCAGACCGAAGACAATGAAGATCTGGAAAGTGTCAAGGACATCCTGGAAGAAGATCACTTCGGCCTGGAAAAAGTCAAGGAAAGAATCCTGGAATACCTGGCCGTCAAGCAGAACACTAATTCACTTAAAGCACCGATTATCTGCCTGGCCGGTCCTCCTGGTGTCGGCAAAACTTCGCTGGCCAAATCCATTGGCCGGGCCCTTGGCCGCCACTTTGTCAAGATGTCGCTTGGTGGCGTGAGGGATGAAGCGGAAATCCGCGGCCATCGCCGCACGTATCTGGGTGCCCTGCCGGGCCGCATTATCCAGGGCATGAAGAAAGCCAAAGTCATCAACCCGGTATTCCTGATTGATGAAATCGACAAGATGGCTTCCGATTACAAAGGCGATCCTTCTTCTGCCATGCTGGAAGTGCTTGATCCAGAACAGAATGCCTTCTTCTCGGATCACTATATTGAAGAACCCTACGATCTTTCCAAGGTGCTCTTTATTGCGACAGCCAACTACCTGGAAAATATTCCGCCGGCTTTGCGCGACCGCCTGGAGATCATTGAGCTTTCTTCCTATACCGATGTCGAGAAAATCCACATTGCCAAGGATCATCTGATCCCCAAGCAGCTTAAGGAAAACGGACTGACTGCCGACCAGCTGATCATCCCGGATGACATGATCCTCTACCTGATACGCTACTACACAAGAGAAGCCGGTGTCCGCCAGCTGGAACGCACCATTGCCTCGCTGGCCCGCAAGACTGTACTGGCGATTCTCAAGGACAAGCAGAAACAGGTTGTGATCGACAAGGACCTGATCAAGAAATGGCTGGGCAATGAAAAAGTCGATTACGGCAAGAAGGAAATGCAGGACCAGATCGGTACAGTGACCGGCCTGGCTTACACGTCCTTTGGCGGCGACATTCTCCAGATTGAAGCCAACAAGTTTGACGGCAAGGGATCTTTAATCCTGACCGGCCAGTTGGGCGATGTCATGAAGGAATCGGCCTCCATTGCCCTGGACTATATCCATGCCAATGCCAACCGCTATGGCATTTCCAAGAAGATTTTTGGCAAGACTGATATCCATCTGCATGTTCCGGAAGGCGCTATTCCAAAAGACGGCCCGTCTGCCGGTATTACCATGACAACCGCCCTGACTTCGCTGCTGGCGGAAATTCCCGTCAAGGCCAACCTGGCCATGACCGGCGAAGTAACGCTGCGCGGCAATGTCCTGCCTATTGGCGGCCTCAAAGAGAAATCGCTGGCTGCTTACCGCTCCGGAATTACCAATATCATCATCCCGAAGGGCAACGTCAAAGATCTGGATGAGATTCCGCAGGAAGTCAAGGATACAGTCAACTTTATTCCGGTATCTACAGTTGACGAAGTCCTGGCCAATGCCCTGGTTGAACCGCTCCAGCCGATTGAAGAAGCTGATGTCATCGTGACAGATGCGCCCAAAGCGCCGGCACAGGCCGAAGCATGATCAGCCATAACGTCTCCTTTCTCGTTTCCTCAAGCTCGAAGGAAAACTGGCCTGAATCCGACCTGCCGGAAGTCGTCGTCGTCGGCCGCTCCAATGTAGGCAAAAGCTCATTTATCAATGCCCTGACAAACCGCAAAAAGCTGGCCTATGTCGGCAGTACGCCGGGCAAGACCCAGCTGCTCAACTTCTTTGATATTGACGGTCAATGGGTCCTGGTGGATGTTCCGGGCTATGGCTATGCCAAGCTGTCCAAAAGCCAGATCCAGAAGATGGGGAAGATGATGGATGAGTACTTTGGCGAACGGGAAAATATTGCCTGCGTTATTTCGCTCGTTGATGCCCGCCACAAGCCCAGCGCTGATGACCTGGACATGATCGACTATTTCAAGGAAACCGGCCGCCGGATTCTGGTGGGGGCCACCAAAATGGATAAGGTTCCCAAGACTAAGCGGCTGGCTGCCCTGAAAGCCATCTCGAAAGATCTGCAGATTCCCCTGAAGTTTGTCTTCCCGATTTCTTCCACCGAAAAAACCGGGTTTGATGAAATCTCGCAGGCCATTCTCGATCTGGTCCAGAAAGCCAGAACGGAAAAACCGGAAACCGATATCGGCCAGAAGGATCAGGATTCCGGCCAGAATACTTTGGAAAACTAGCTTTTACCTGAATCATCCAGAAGGCTGGAGCATGCCGCATCAGCGAGCACAGGCATGCTCGATAAACCAGCCTGGAATCTGAACCAGAAAATACAGACAAAAGGTATCGCTCCAGACGGGATGACGATACCTTTTTTGCATTCTGATTTTTTGACTGGGCTTTTCTTTGCTTTTTGCGTCTCTAAATTTTGAATATTGAGACAGAGAGGGATTTTATGAATCATCATCAAATACTGGAAGCCATGCGTACTCGCCATTCGGTACGCCAGTATACAGACCGGAAACTGAGCGATGAGAAGGTAAAAACAATCGAAAATCTGCTCGAAGAATTAAGCCGGACAAGCAGCATTTCGTTTCATCTGATGTGCAATGAACCCAAAGCCTTTGGCAGCTGGAAAGCCAAATATGGAAGCTTTTCGGGGGTTTCCAATTACATTGTCATCAGCGCGCCGGATCAGTCCGCCAGAAACCAGGAGCTTGCCGGCTATTTTGGCCAGCAGGCCGTCCTGGCTGTGCAGCATATGGGACTGAATACCTGCTGGGTCGCTCTGACCTTTAAAAAAGAGAGCCAGCTGTGGGATCTCAGGCCCGGCTGGAAGGTCATCTGCCTGATTGCATTGGGGTATGGCAAAAACCAGGGCGTGCCGCATCGCTCAAAACCGGCTGAAAAGCTGGCAAACCTGTCTATGGATTCGCCAGAATGGTTTAAGAAAGGCATCGAGGCAGCCATGCTCGCCCCAACAGCCGTCAACCAGCAGAAATTCTATCTGGAACAGAAAGGCGATCGGGCAAAACCGACTGGCAAAGGCGGTTTTTATTCAGCTATTGACCAGGGAATTGTTCGATACCACTTTGAACAGGGATCAGGCAAAGGTCCTTCCGTCTGGGCTTGATGACTCAAAACAGTCCGGGGCTGATCAGCAGCCAAAATCCATGATAAACAGCAGCCAGCCGGCAGCGGCTGGCTTTTGCTGCAGGTCAAACGCGGCAGGTGCTTGCTGACAGCCGGAACTTCGAAGTACAGGCTGGCTGTGGACTGAACAGTGTGAACAGAGAAGAATCAGGAATCAGCCTGGCAGATGCGCGATAAGCTCTTCAGGCGTATCCTTCATTCCCCTGGCAAACCAGACTTCAACCCAGCCATACAGGAAATAGGCCAGATAAGCGGAAGAATAGGCGGCTGACAGTTCCTGCTGCGGATTGAAGCCGAAGATTTCAAGAAATATATCCTTGAGCAGATAGATCAGTCCCTGCCGGTTTAAAAGACCGTACAGATCCCGATGCGAATCAAAATGGGAAAACAGGGCCTGGATGATTTCTCTGGCAGATGGCCCGGGCTGAATTTTGAGCCGTTTCGCCCATTGGCTGGTGAGCTTTTGCAGATACTGGCGGACAATATCCTCTTTGTCCTGGTAATTGCGATAAAACGAAGAACGGCCAACCTGCGCTTTTTCACAAAGCTCGCTGATGGAGATTTCGGCAATAGGTTTTTGTTCAAGCAGCTCCAGCAGTGCCGACGTCAGGTGTTCTTTGACCCAAGTATTGCGGCTGGTATTGCTGAAGGGTGAAACGGTTTGCGTGTTTTGTTCCATTTTCTTCCTTTCGTTGCCGGAGTGATTTGTCGGATGATACAATTGTTTCGCTGAAACAAATGTATCATCTTTTTCGCTGCTTTCAAGGATAAGCTGATGCCTTGTTTGGCGATAGACAGAAAATTTGAAAGGAATCGACAGACAATGATCATAAGTTATAAACGATGGCTGCTTCTGGCTGGACTGGCCCTGGCCGGGTTTGTTCTTGGCCGGCTGAGTATCCGGGCAGGAGTGAATGCTCTGGTTGGCGGTACGCTTTTTGGAGGAAATTTCCTTTGAGAAGAAGTGCTGCAAACTGCAATCCGCAAGCACTGGACAAAAAAGTGAATGAGTTCGATGTAAAGAACGACAGGGAGCAAAGAAATGGAAAGCAGAAAGGAAGATGGAAGATGCTTGGTATCAGTTTGCTGGTTTTTGCCCTGGCTTTTGGAGCTGGTGCGGCTTCTAAACTTTTGATCCAGCCGGCCTGGGCCAAAGACTATTCAGTAAAATGGAGTGATGATCTGGGGACATTATGCAGGGATCTAAGCTATGGTCCTGAAGAAGCGAATACTTTTGATCTGTACCTGCCAAAAGAAGGCGGCAAAGACCATTATGGCCTGGTCGTGTACCTGCATGCCGGCGGATTTACTTCAGGCGATAAATCAGACGATCAGGCCATGCTGGCATGGCTTTGCTCGAAAGGATACGTCGCAGCCGGGATCAACTATACGCTGCGAACGGAGACCAACGAAGCCAGTGTTCTTTCCCAGTCCCGGGACATTCAAAAAGCCATTCCTGAAGTCATTGAGGCTGCCGCAAATGCCGGCTATCCAATTGATAAGATGGCAATCGGAGGAGGTTCTGCCGGACATACGCTGGCCATGATTTATGCGTACCGGGATGGTGCGAAGGCCCCCGTTCCGGTCGTTTTGACATTTGGCGGTGTTGGACCGGCCAGCTTTTACCAGGAAGACTGGGGTGTTTTTGGCCTGGATCAAAGCAATGAAGCTTGTGCTGAATTGTTTGGAGTAATGGCCGGTACAGAAATAACGCCCCAGGAAGTGGCTGATGGCTCTTATCTGGAAAAAGTCCGGCCGATTGCTGCGGCTGACTGGGTCAAACACAATCCAGTCCCCACTGTAGCGGCTTACGGGAAACAGGATAAAGTCCAGCCTTTTCTGGCCTCCCTTCATTTAAAAAAGGCGCTTGAGGACAATCACGTTGATCACCAGTTCTTCGTGTTTGAACATTCCGGCCATGCGCTGCAAAACGACGATGCCATGGCCAAAAAATGGATGGAGGCGATCGATCAGTATCTCGATCGCTATATGCCTGTGTAATGCATTGAAACTGCGAAAAAGAATAAAGTGGGTCTGCAATGAAATGCTCCATACACCCATTCCAAGCTGGCTTTCAAAAAAACATTTGGTGAAACACGGGCCGATCTATGGTAAAGCAGATCTCATTTCTCAAACATCTCATTTCACTCCGAGCTTGTGAACACTGGCTGTTGGAGGAAGAGAAGCAGCATCCAGAAGTACATGAACAGATAAAAAGCTGAATGGTCAGAATAATGCTTCTTTCCATTCAGTGATAAGATCCAGCCTGTTTTTCGAGAGGCTGGTTTTTTAATTCAGACTGTAATTTCGATGGGAATTCCTTCGATGGCAGAAACAACACTTTCGTAGTATCCATCACCCGTTGTCCTGGGACCGCTGGTTATCGGATAGCCGTTTTCTTCCAGCAGGCAGCTGAGCCGGTCTACTTCCTCTTTGCTGCCTGCACTGAAAGACAGGTGGGCATAGCCGATGCGGGGCAGTGCCGGATCACATTGTACCAGGCCAGGTTTAGTCATGACTTCCAGCCTGGCCCCATCATCAAAGGTGATGAAGTATGATTGAAAGCCGGTTTTTTTGTTGTGATAGAGTTCGTTGCTTTTGCCGCCCAGATATTTGCAGAAAAAGTCTCTGGCTTTATCCAGGTCGTTAACATACAGTGCAGCATGTTCAATTTTCATAGAATCCCCTCCTTAATTTTTTTAACCTTTGGATATGCTTTTGGGTATCGTTTTAAAGCTTTTGGGTGCCATTGGCTTCGTTCAAAAATGAATGAACATGTTTCAACCATAGTGTGACAGGTCTTTTCCGGCTTTCAACTGGTTATTCATGGATGTACTTTCCGGATATTCACTGGAGCGGATGGCTGGCAGGCAAAAAGCCCGAAGGCTGCTTCAGCTGGAAGGGTCTTCGGGCAATATCTGTATGGCTATTTATTCGTATCAGGCTTTCAGGCATCCGTTTGCTGGAGAGATGGCCCATGCTGCGCTGAGCCATTCGCTGCATCTTTCATCCTTTTTCCTGAACCAGGAATCAGGATTTGCGGCTTTTTTGCCCAGTCCGGAAGATGCTGAGAAAACCTGCACTTAAGGCCGCCCCGGCCAGGGTACTCCATAAAACCAAACCGCTGTTCTGGGCCGTTCCAACGGAAGCCTGCCGGTTCTGGGGGGTACGGTTTTGGGCGGCAGCCGGTTCAGTTTGCCGGTTATTAGCCGGTGACATTCCCGGTTCCGGTTTCGATGTTTTTTGCTGGGAAGCGGGCTGGCTTTGCGCCGGCTGAGTCTGGCTTTGGGCTGGCGTATTGTTTCTGGCCATTTTGGGCTTGGCATCGATCAGCTTCTGCTTTGAATCAAGACGGATCAAAAAAGGATCAATAATCCGGTATCCATTGCAGGCTTCTGGCTGGCTGACCAGGTAAGTCCCATACGTCAGCTGGCTGAAAACCGCTCTGGAATCCTGAATGGGACCCGTCATAACGGATGCCTGCGGCAGTGCAGCCAGCGCCTGGTCAATGACCTTCTGGTCTTCAAGCTGGTCATCCTTTACATCAAAGTCCAGTCTGGAAATCGAGATCGTACCTCCCTGGGCATCCTCTGGAAAGGAAAGCTCGATTTCGCCATTTTCCGGCGGGATTTCCAGGGCCAGGACGGATCTTTCAGCCGCTTGCTGTTCCGGTTGGGCAGCATGCACGGCCAGAGCAGCCGGACAGAGTGGACTGATGCCTGAGCCGCAGAAAACAGCCAGGAGCAGAGCGGCTGTTGGATGAAGGCAGTTTATGGCCGGATTGAAGCCGTTTTTCCGTCTTTTTCCAGGCAATCGCAGACGGATCTGTCTTGCTTTATTGATCAGCCCTGCCATGGCGGTGTGTTTCATTTCAGTCCTTTGCCGCTTTGTTTTTACGGCCAAGAACAATACCGGCAATCAGGGCAGCCGCCCCGGCAACAAGCAGAATGGCCAGTCCCGCTGAACCGGTATCCGGGAGGTGCAGTCCGCTCTGGTTCTGGATCGTGATCTGGAAGACGCCAGGGGTTTCCGTTTTCGCATTTACCCCGTCAATGGTAACCGATGGCTTGGACGCCTGGCCGGCATCATCCACATCGTAATGAGCCTGCAGGGTAAAGGTAATCGGAGCCATGGTGCTGTAGCCATCCGGAGTGGTAGTTTCAGCCAGCTGGTAGCGGCCGGAACCCAGATCAGTAAAATCAAATTCGTTCTGGTTCGGGCCGGATGCAGCAGTCTTTCCATTCGGGCCAATTGTTTCAAATTCCTGCTTGCCGTTTGAAGTCAGCTTGTACAAGGTAAAGCCGGCACCGGCCAGCGGATTTTTCTTTTCATCTTCCTTGAAGACCTTGACCTCAAACGTATAGAACGTTGCGGTGACCTGCTTTGTTGTACTGGTTTTTGAAGAATCTTCCGGCGAATCGGAGTAGGTCAGTGTCGCGGTGTTCTCGTTTGGACTGGAAAAGATCAGCGCCTGCTTGGGATCCATCTGGCAGTAATAGGTGATTTCCAGCCGGGCATCCGGGTTTAGAAAAGCAGGCTCTCCTTTGTCGGTAGTCAGAACCTTGGCATTGGGAATGGTGACGGTAAAATTGCCGTCTTTTGATTCAACGGAATATTCCGATTTGGGAACCGTTTTGTTTCCGCTGTCCGTGACCACGGTCAGAACGATCGAATCCTGGTTCAGGATCAGGCCGTTTTCAATCTGGTCGGTCAGCGTCATCTGATAAGCGGAATAATATTCCATCTGGGATGGAAGCGTGGCTTCCAGCTTGTAGTTGATCACATCGTTCTTGCCAAAGTCAGCCTGGGTTGTCCAGTCTGGAGAAGCTGAATTGTATTCAGATTCCGGATTGGTCTTGATCCATTTTTTCAGGGTTGGAGCTCCTTTTTTCGGCTCAACCGAAACCGTAGCGTCCAGCACTTCCAGCAAAATGGCGGAAGTTGGCGAATCAACGCCTTTTGGCACAGTATCAGTAACCAGGTAATAGCCAGGAGCCAGTCCGGAAATCACATAGGCGGCCTGCGAGCCGCTGCCGCTCTGGGCTTTGGCCTGGCCAGCTGGGGCATGTGGATTGACAAGGCTGAGCAGTCCCCGGGCAGCCTTCTGCATATCGGTATCGGACTTGCCGGTCAGCTCCCTGGCAATCTCCCTGGCGGATTGCGTATCAGCCAGAGCCGGGGTGCTGATGCCGTAGTTTGTCAGGTTAATGCCGTGACTGCCGGTCGATGAGGAGGGCAGAGTGGTAATACTGGATCCCCAGTTCAGATTGTCCAGCAAGATATTCCCGTCGCTTTGCCTGTACGGCTGGCCGCTGAAAATCTGGTAAGCGGTGTAGGTCTGACCCGCTACGGGATCGTTGATTTGAATCGAACAGTCTTTGGCGGTCTGCGAAGCCTGACTGCTTTCGTCTTTGGCAAAAACCGGGACAAAAGCCACGAGGAAACAGGCCACCGCACAAAATATGGCAATTATTCGTTTTTTCATTTGTTTTTCCTTTCCGGTCGGAAAACAGAAAGTCAGTGGCCAGGATCCGGCCATTTTCCCATTCAGGCAGCAAAAGATACTGTCCTGGAAAGAAGAAAAGAAGCGAAGGATCCAGTAAAAGATTTCCTGTTTTCCAGACCAAGCGATCGATTTGGCCCAATGGCAGACGCCGGCTGTTCCAGATCTGAATAGAAACTGAACAGAAAGACGGAACAGACTGAGATATGGCAATGGATATAACAATATATGGTATATATGAATACCAAAGAGTAAAAAAGCCGGCAATTCTCTGCCAAAAGGCGCAGGAAAAGAAGCTAAGGCGGCTGAGGAAGGAACTTTTCCTTCTTTTGCCGGGAATGTTTTCTTTTCATTGTTAGACCTTCTGGCCTTTCAGTCCGCTCTGTTTTCCCATCCAGATCTCTGGTTTATGATCTGCGGGATTGATGAACCCGCAGGCTTCAATGGGCAGTCCATTGGCGGGTTTAATCCAGCCGCAAGTTCGGGACAGAAACGGGCTGAAAGTTCTGATTTGAATTAAAATTATGGTATATTTGCATATTAATAGCGATAAAGCAGCCTGGCAAAGCCAAAGCGTATCCACTTTGACTTTGCCGGCTGAATTTCGTGTCCGGATGCTGTTTTCTGGCTTAATGCCGGTTAAAGCGGCTTCCAGCTGATTTCTTGCTGCTGGCGTCACTGCTCAGGCTAAAGGCCAGGGTAAAGGCACCCGCAGCAGCAGCCAGTATGGCCAGCCAGCTGGATGAGCCGGCTTTGGGCAGGCGAACCGGTGTTACCGTTACGGTATTGGTCAGGATGAAGGAGGCCGGATCGGCCGGATCCCGGCTGACTTTCCAGCTCCAGCTTTCCAGGTCAGTATGTCCTACTGCAGCGCCCTGGCCAGTGGCAATTTCGCGCAGATAGTAGTCAATCTTTGAATGAAGATTGACCGTCTCTTTTCCATCCACCGTTTTCATGTTATAAACCGGCAGATCCTTGAAGACATGCTGCCAGTCGTCGTCGCTGCCAAGATTTGCTTTGCCGTCGATCACTTCCCTGCCATTTTGCAGGTGGTAAAGCTCGACGCCAATAGAGTCAACGGGCGGGGCGATCGGCTCATTCTTTTCGTTGACCCATTGCTTGGTGACTTTTACATCCTCAAGCGTCTTCTTGTCTCCAATGTAGATGTTTCCGGAAATATGGAAGACCTGGGCCTGGTTGATAAAGCCTTCCGGTGCGGTTATGGCTTTCGTGCTGTTTTCAACGACGATAAACTTGTACAGCTCATCAGAAATGGCGTAGTGATCCGGCGCTTTGACTTCCTGCAGCTCGCAGGCGACACCAAACTGGATATCGGGAGAGGTGATTTCCACGCTGCCCGAGGTGTCGGTTTCAAAGATTTTCGGCTGGCCGGTTTTTTCATTTTTCACCGTCTCAAACTGGCCGGTCAGCGGGTTAAAGGCTTTGAGTTCAAACTGGGCGCCAGGCAAAGCCAGCCCGGTGTTGTCTTCGGCCGTTTTATAGAGCGTTACGCCGATTGATTCCACGGTTGCCGAAGAGCTGCAGACGGTGACTTTATGGTTTGTGGAATCATGCAGATGGCCCTGGACGGAGGAGTCCATGCTGGCCTGGTTGGTGATGGTACACTCGGCATTGACCGTGCCGTTGACCAGATAGGAGTAGTCAATGTGCAGCGGCATGCCGTCGGGAAGGGTAAAGACAATCCGGTATTCCATATGGCCGCTGCCGGTGTTTTTCGATTCCAGCACATATTTATACTGATCGGGACTTAGCGGGGTAATGGAACCATCTTTATTGATTTTTCCAACCTGCAGGCTCCCGTTGATCAGCTCCAGCGTGATCGGATCATCGCCGGAAGCCGAAACCGTGCAGCAGTCGGAGACCGTAAGATCAGTTCCGCCGCTGCCAAGCATTTCGCCTTTGGGATTGACAGTCAGCGAATAGGGCAGGACGTTGTTTTCAAAGCAGGTGTCCTCGGCATTGGAAGTATCGAGGCTTTTGGTCAGCCGACTGATGGAAGCCGAATGGGTCAGGGACTGCAGCTGGGAAACCTGGGAGAGTTCCTGGCCATCCTCGCAATAGACTTTGGCCCGGTTCAGGAAAGAGATGGACGCTTTGCCGTTTTCATAGTTCCAGTCCGGCTCTTTATCCAGACCGGCTGCAATATTGATTTCAAATCGCTGGTCGCCGGCTTTCAGGCCGGGATACTTGTCAAAAAAGGCCTGGGTAAAGGTGATTTCGATCACGGTTTTGCCCCGCTCATCCTTGTCGGGATATACGGATGCCTTGAGGCCGTTGATCTCGCTGCCATTTGTGGGAATCGCAAATTCTATGCCATCGGGCAGAGTGAGCGAGAGCGGTTCTTCAATGGGGTCGCCATTGGGGCTGTGGGAAAGATTGAGTCCCTCGGGCAGGAAATCTTTAATGGTCATGATCTGGTCGGTATAGCCATCCGGGACCTGGGTCCGGATGCTCCACTTGACAATGCCTTTGGTATCGTCGTAGGAATGACTGGTCTGCCAGGGACCCTGGTCGCGGGTGTCAACTTTGGTGATCACCGGGATGGAATTTTCCCAGTGCCATGTGGCCTCACGTTTCATACTGGTATTGCCGCATATTACGATGGCCTGATTGGTAAAGGTTGAGCTCCAGTGCAGATTGTCCAGCTTGACGGTTGTCTGGTATTGAAGATTCAGGTTTTCGCCCTGCTCAAGACTGCCGCTGGCGTCCAGCATGAAGCCTTTATAATGGCCATCGGGCTTAAGCTGCGAGGGTGCGAGGGCCCGACCATGCATCGGCATTACGGTAAGACTGAAAATCGTAAGACCATATTCCGTCATCTTCTGCTCGAGCGTATCGAGAAGCTTTGTCATCTGGCTGCCGGTAAAGTACATCTGGTCGCGTGTATCGAGTTCAGTGCACATATCGGTTAAGGAGAAAATATCCTGAAAGCCGTCCTGGCCTGGTGTAATATTCAGGTTCCACGTCAGGATTTCAGTGCCATCTGGTCCGCTTTGGGCATTATCAAGCGACTTTTCCATCTGGTTGACGGAACCATTCGGTGTAAAGTGGACCGTTGCGCTGGCTACAGCGGGCTGGCCGCCATTGGGCGGGGAAAGGCTGGCCGTATTGACGGTATAGTCGCTGCCGTTGTCGTATTCATCCGGCGTCTGGTAAGTGATCGTATAGCGGCTTGTATCGCCTTTGGGGAAGGTAAACGGAACGGTAATTTCGGACTTTTCCTGGCCGTCAACTTTTACCGGCGGATTGATTTCCAGCTTGCTGTTTGTCGAAAACTGGACATTGTCCATCGCATCTTCCAGCGTCCAGCCGCCAATGTCGTCATGATCCTTGTTGACCTCAATGGTCCAGTCGATATTGCCGTTTCCATCCGGCTGTCCGGATTTGGACAGCAGATGAGAAGGTGAATATGTATAGCGGCATTCATAAGGTTTTGTGCTTACACTTCCGCTGGAAGCCTGCGCCTGGTTAATGGCGGTTACTCTGGCGCCGTTGGTGACCTTCAGGCTGGCCTTGTATTTAATGGTGTAATGCTGGCCGGCATTAAGAGCCGGCAGGCCGGTGATGGTAAAGCCGTGCTCCTGCTGCTCCAGGGTCCAGCCGCTCACTTTTTGGCCTGACTCGTCATAGACCGTAATATCTCTGGCATCGCTTAAAGAGATTGAACCGTCATCAGAGGGCAGTCGGGTATCGGTCACTGATACCGGCTCGCCATCGGTTCCCTGGCTGGAAGAAACAGTAATCGTGTAATCGATGTTTTTGTCCTTTTCAGGGGAAGAAGCACTCTTTTTGATATCCAGGCTGGGAACCAGCTTAAGATGAATGGTCAGCTTCTTGCCCCCAATTTCATACGGGACATCACGGTTTCCGCTTTCGTTGACGGTATTCTGCAGGTCAATACGGTAGCGGATCAGTCCGTTTTCAATTGGGGCATCCTGGTTGGACTGGATCGCCTGGTCGTTGAAATCCAGGGTCACCTGGCCGTCTTTTGTGATCTGGTAGCTGCCCATCAGGTTTGAGCCTTCCAGGATTGTTCCGGAATCGGGATAAACCTTGATGCCCTGCGGAAGCTGGTAGCGCAGAATATGGCGCTGCTTGCTCAGGCACCCTTCGGGCAGGCGGTAGTTGATCGTAATCCGGTAGCTTGCCCCTTCCGGAATACTGACTGTGGCCTGGTCATTGACCTCAACCGGAATCCAGTTTGAATCGCTGCTGGTTTTGTAGCAGATCCGGCCGCCGGTAATATACGGTTTGAGCTCGATACAGCTATCGGCGGGAATTTCCCGCTCAACAACCCGGGCCGGGCTGCTCATTGTGACATAAGGTTTCTGCCCGGCAAAATCCGGATCGAGTGTATCCGCAAGATCGGGATCTGATAAATCCGGCTGCAGGGACAGGCCGGCATTTTGTTCACTGGAAAAATCTTCAGAATTGCCAGAAGATTCCTGGCTGTGCCCGTCCTCTGAAAGCCCAGAGTCCTGCAGGACCAAATCCTGGCCAGAAGAATCTGCGTTTTCTTTTCCGTCTTCTTCGCCTTCTGGTTTTGCATCGCTTTGGGCTGAAAGCTGATCTTCCCTTTCATCCTGAGCGGATGAGTCAGTGAAGGCAGCATCGCCTGAATCGGTATTGAGATTTGGGCTGGCACTCGTCTGTCCGGAACTTTCATCCCAGCTGAACGTTTCATCAGCCTTTTGCAGGATGGAATCTTTCTGGCTGTTTTGCGCTTTGGATGATTCCAGCGCCAGTGAATCCTGAAAAGGAGCCTGACTGGAGCCAGGATCATCACTTTCCGTCATTGCCTGTCTGGTATCTTTTGTTTTTTCAGGATATGCCGGCAGATCCTGGGCTGAAACGGGAACGACCATCGTTGTGATCAGCATGGCCGCAGCCAGCAGCCCGCCTAGCCATTGCCGGCATTTCATTCCGTGAAAGACACGCATCTTCGACCACCTTCTTTCTGTTTCCAGAAAAGTCTTCGGGAATGATTGCTGGTTTCCAGGCGGTCCATTTGTCTGCCGGCCTTCTCTTTTTCTGTTTTGAAGATCAGGGGGTTCCTGGGGACGGTGTCTTATCATTTTTCTTTTCATTGTTTTCTCTTTTCCAGCCTGCCAGTAACTCTTGGGCAAGGCTTTTTTTGGCAAATCCTACTGGCTTGAGCGGCTTTCCTGGTTCTGGCCTTTTTCGGCGTCTGTATCCGTAACGGATTTTGGTTTTGGTTCCGGATTTGCCGGATGCCGGCTTTTGCCTTGGCGCCGTAAGAGGACGGTGATCCAAAGACCAGCCAGAAGCAGGCCGGTGATCAGTACCAGGATGGAAATTTTTGAGTAGGAACTGGTCTTTTCCTGAGCTTCAGGGGGAACCTGGGTTCTTGTACCGGTAATGACCAGGCGCTTGTTGTTGATTCCAAATGGGGTGCAGGTCACCAGTGTGACCAGATCCTTGCCGGGTTCAATCACGCAATAGCTGTTGTCTTCAGGCTGGAGAATCTGGATCTGGTCCACCTGGTAGGCAAGCTTTTCACCCATAACTTCCAAATAGAAAAGATCGCCTTCCTTTATTTCATTGAGCCGGGTAAAGAGGGTCGAACCGGGAATGCCGCGATGGCCATATAAAATGGCATGGCTTCCCGCACCGCCTGCCGGCAGAGAACTGCCTTCCAGATGGCCAACTCCTGCGTTGAGCACGGCAACCCCGGTGGTGTGGTAAACCGGCAGGTTTACATCGATTTCGGGAATGGAAATGGCGCCCATAATTCCATCGCCGGCTGGATTGAGTAAAGATTCATACTGCTGTTTCTGGCTGTCACTGAGCGGGTATTTGGGTGAATCGGGCAAAAGGGTCTGGTTGTACGTCTGGGCAGCGAGAATCTGTTCCTGGCGCTGCTCTCTGGTAAAAGCGGCTGCAGCCTGGTTATTCTCTTCAATCTGGAGTTTTTTGGTATGGGAATCCGCCAGGTCCAGGGCAAAGGGGACAGTCAGGCAAAGCAGGCCAAAAAGGATCAGGATGCTGCTGATGATTTTTCTTGCTTTTGGGAGCACAGGCATGACCGCCTTTCCTATCCAGAAAATAGCTGATTGTTGGACCAGAAGGACTGGATATTTTTAAAGTTAAGAAAACATAAAGAGAAATCTGGAAGCACCCAGGATCTGATAGGAACTGCTGACCAGAACAATCAGGAAACGATCTGGTTAAGCAAGAAATATGATTTAAAGAGAATTCAACTTGAACATAGAATCACGATACAGGCAAATGAAGATACTGGGCCTGTAAGGAAAAATTTTTGAACTAGTTCATACAATTGATATATCTTTATAGATCCTTAATGAAATAGTATCATTTCGGATTTTGCACCAGAACGATAAAGCCCCAAAACAGACAATCTAATCGTGTTAAAAAATGTCTTGATCGAATAAAATGTTTTATATAAGAGATAAAAACTAATTCGATTCATATGTGAAAATTCCATATCTTCAAAACGGCACCTGCAGACAGCTGCACAAAACCCCTGGATGCATCAAAGGCCCATCCCCTAAGCCCGCTTTGGCAAAAGACTTGTCCTCACCTGAGATCAGCCAGAGATGGATACAGGTTCTGGACAGCTGTTATGCCTGGCCATTACGGCCTGATAAAAAGAGAAGAATGATGGCTGCCAGGAGCAGAAGGCCAAAACCAGAAAAAACGGCCGGGACAAATAATCGAAGCCTGCCTGGCCAGGATGCAGAACATGAATACGGAACACGAATTGCCGGCCTGAATGGCTGATACTCATCATGAACAGCTGAGATGGGTAACGAGCCCTAATAAATAACAGATATTAATAAATATTGGAAAGAGAATGGGAGAACGTCACAGAAGTTGGAATTGGTCCACCCAATTCCGAAGATTATTCAGAATATGCATATAGTTTATATTGAGTAAATTCTGAGAGCATCCAGGAATAAGAAAATGAAAGATTCGCGATAGATACAGTATTTGGCCAGTCATCTGCATATGTGAGTAAACAAATTTAATCGAATTTAATTAACTGCAGTTCCCGCTGGCTTTTCTAACCAGTCAGACTTTCAGCTCCTTTGGGACCTCAATTCCAAAGAGGTTGTAGCCCTTATTTGCCTTTGAATCAGCTTCATGAACGATGATTTTGTCTTTGTAGACTGAACAATGCTGATAGCCGAGATTCTGAAACAGGCTGATTGGATTCAGCCGGCCAGAACATTTTTTCTCAGTGGCCAAAAGTTTGTTCTGAATTCGTCTGACGATACAGGAAGCTATAAAGGTCAGAAGCAGGTGGCCTCTAAGTTTATCCTCAGATTCAATCCTCAAAGGCAGCAGGTCCGTATAATTCTTGCACACGTCAAATGTCTGTTCGACCTGCTGTCTTGTGTAGTAGACGGGCAGGATTTCTTCAACGGGAAGATTCACTGAGCTGGCCAGAACAAACATTCCTTCAGAAGCAAGGGCTTCAAACAGTTCATCTGAGACATCTTCCTTCGGATCCAGGTGATTCAGCTTCTGGGTGGTCTCCATTGCTTTTCTTGCCAGGTCCAGGCAGATATACGCATAGCCAGGGCAACCCTCAGCCAGGTTAACCTTCCGTTTCTGGATATAGACAATTCGTTTGCCAAACTTCACCATGTTCTCCGGGCGTTCCAGTTTATCCCTATACTGGCTGGCAAGTTCCTTATATAAAGTCAGGTTCTGCTTCATCCGGCAGACAAAGCGGACTTTAGCCTTATATAAGGTCTTAATGTTATCCATTGAATAGTAGCCTGCGTCCAACAGAGCCTCACGAATGGGAACACCATTTTCCTCAAGCTCAGAAATAGTTCCAGAAACCGTCAGGACATCCGGGACAGATCCCTGTACAGCACGCAGGAAAACAGGAATCTCTGTTTTTTCCTGCGTAACATAGATCAGTCGGACCTCATTGGAGATTTTTCCATTGTGGCTGCTTATACCTGTCAATGGAAAATGGATACTGTCTGGAAGGCCTGTTCAATCAATCAGGATGTTGGAGATATCTTCATCGTGTTTCGTCATATAGTCGATATATGAGTTAAAAAAACTTCTATAAGATTCTTCAGACCCGATCTGTGTCAGCTGCTCACTGATTCTCTGGCTCGACAAGCTGGCCTGTGGATAGAGAATTGAGGCATAGCTGTGCTCATACCAGTCACGAGCATGGCAAAGGCTAAGCTGGTTGAGGATATAGAACTGAACCTGAGCAAACACTGTATCTTTATGGGAACAATGAACAGTCTTTATGCACTTTGACAGGCCGGAATTCAACATGTACTGGTGCAGGAACCAGGCATCTCCAAAATTAAGAATCAGGGAGGATGCAGGTTTAGCTGACACTGAAGCATATTCGTTTTCATCCAGAAGGATGTACTCATCCTCTTCAGGGACATACTGAAACAAAAGCACCGTTCATTCAGTTTGATGACTCGGAAAAATCGGTAACTATCAATGTTAGGGATGAAAATGGTCAGCTGATTGCCGCTGTTGATCCGCAGAGTTCTGAACCTGTATTCAGGAACATTTTCCACCCTGTGGAAACAAGTATTTCTTTAAATGCGAAAAAGATTCTGACAGACAAATAAGGGGCTCTGCTTCGATTAAAAGGTAAAGAATTCAAGTTTGTTCTGAAAGAGGGCGACAAGATTATTGATCAGGCAGTAAATGATGCGGATGGCAATATTACATTTGACCCTATTAAGTATGAAAAAACAGGAACGCATATTTATACGGTCAGTGAAATTGATGATCAGTATGCTGATGATGTCTACGGTACTTCAGCAAAGATAATTAAGGTCACAGTATCTGATGCTGATGGATATCTGAAGGCAACACCAGATCCGAAAACAGCAAGTCCCGAATTTGTAAATACGCGAATGTCTGCTGAAAAGCCTTCAGAGGATCAAGTCACTGTTCCGGTCTTTGGATCAAAAGTCCTGGAAGGGGGCACTCTATCGGAAGGACAGTTTACCTTCGAACTGCACCAGAATGGCATGGCAATCGATACAGCAGACAATGCAGCTGTACTTGGACTCTTTGAGTTTGACGACCTTGTTTTTGATGAACCGGGAACTTATGAATACCAGATTTCTGAGATCGATGACGGTCAGGAGGGAATCATTTATGATGACTCGGTTTATACCTTGAAAGTCAAGGTCGCAAACGATCCGAAAACCGGAGGTCTGAAGACCCAGACGACTTTGACAAAAGAGGGCAGAGAAGCCATGCTCGCCATATTTACCAACCAGAAAAAGTCGTCCCAAACCCCATCGAACCAGCTCCCCCGTCGAATGGATCGAACCCATCGAATCTGCCCGGTCCGCTTCGCCAGAACCAGACGGATATGGTAAACCGCGATACCAGCACCAGCCGGTATTCGGCATTCAATGGAGTCCAGGGCAGTTCTTCAGCGGTACAGAAACCGGAAAGATCAAGCCGCCAGGCCGTTGGGACAGGTATCAACAGCGGCCTGCTCAGTTCACTGCTTCTGGCCGGAAGCGGCGCGCTCTCCCTGGCTTTTGCTTCGAAAGCAGTCCGCAAAAAACGGAAGAGAAGCGATGAAAAAACAAGATCCAGTCGGGACCAGGCCAGATAGCCGACCGATTCTTTAAAAGAGGAAAAGTATTGCTTTGCAAGCTGAAGCAGAATCCGAACGGATCAAACGGAAGCCAGCCATTGCTTCATCGCTGCTGGCAGCCAGTCCTGCAAAGTATCCAAAGCCCGAAGATTGTATTACGAATCTTCGGGTTTTCTTGTACCTGTTTACCGGTCGCCTGGAAAAGTCATGTTTATCAGGGCCGGAAAAAAGGACGCCGTGTTCTTGCAGGACAAAGTAAAAAGCTCCGTCCCGATCCGGCTTTGGCAGCGGATAGACAGAGCTTTATTTCAGGATTCCAGGCATCATGATCTCGAAAAGATAGAAACAGGAGTCATAAATCTGAGCGATCAGTGTATGGAGTGGTCTGGGACGTCTGGATGCAGATGGAATCCATGAAAGCAAAGAATGTGGAAAAATCGGAGCGATCCCTGCTGCCGCTTCAAAAATATAAGGATCTTTCAGGGCAGCAGGCCAGGAGAGCATACGATCAGCTGTAGAATTTTTCCTTATTCTCCAGCTTTTCCTTAAGCATATTTGCGATGTCCTTGTAATGGAACGGCGCCAGGTTATCCGGGATATTAATAAACTGGCCGGTAATGAGCAGGGCTGTTTCCAGACCGATGGCATCGAGCATGCGGAACGGGCCAACGGCTGCGCCGGTGCCTTTGATCCAGGCTTTGTCGATATCTTCCGGTTTTCCGGTTTGGGTTACATACAGGTCCATGGCAGACATCAGGAAAGGAACGAGCATGCTGTTGAGCAGGTAGCCGTTTTTCTCTTTCATGACAGCAACCGGGTCCATGCCGATCTGTCTGGCAAACTCCAGGACGGCTTCAAAGGCTTCCGGACTGGTTTTGGGCTGAACCATGACTTCGGCCAGGTTGTTGATCCAGATGTGGTTGGCAAAGTGCAGGGACAGGAAATTTTGCGGATAAGGAACATCATCGGCAAACATGGAAGGCAGCAGCGTGCTTGAGTTGGTCACGACGATCATTTCCGCTGTAATAAAAGGTCTGGCTTTTTCAAAGAAATCTTTCTTGACGGTCGGGTCTTCGGAAATGGCTTCGATCAGCAGATCCGTATTGGCCAGCGCTTTTTCGATATCAAGTTCAATTTTCAGACTGTCAAATCCCTTTTCGACATCTTCTGCACTGACGCCGACCAGGCCAGGGGCAAGGATACCCGCTTTAAGTGTCTGCAGGTACTGCTCCTTGAAATGGTCAAGACGCGGTTTTGTGCGGCCGATGCTGGATTCCATTCGCAGCCAGATGGTGACTTCTTTTCCCTTAATGGCCGACTGCAGGGCGATCTGAGCACCCAGGACGCCGCCGCCGGCAACTGTAATACGATTCAGGTTCATAAATTACCTCGCTTTGCCTCTATTATAGCGAGATAAAAAAAGCGCTTACCAAAGGCAGAGAGCGCAAAATGCCTATCTGAGCGGCAGGCAAATTGCTTGATTTGCAGGACGAGAAGAACAGTAAAAAATTCAGACCGCAGACCGGCCTGGAAATCTTGAAGTCTGGTATTTCCGTAAGGAATGGCACCGGATCCAGCTGAATTGAAAACAGCCGTAATGAAGTTCTGATCCTAGAAAACAAGCCCAGCCTGGTAGCAGCAAAATACTGCGGCCACTGCAGCAATTACGCTGATAATGACCGGGGCTTTAAACCAGGCACAAAGTCCGGCGACCAGTCCGCCGACAATGCCGATTGAGATATATTGGGAATCGGTCTGGAAAATCGAAGGGACAACCAGGGCAGTCATGGAGGTGATGGGGACCAGTTCCAGAAAGCGCCGGGCGCGCCTTGAAAAATGAATCTGCCCGATCAGGATAGCCGGGATGGCCCGGCTAGCAAACGTCGTGATAGCCAGAAGGACAATGAGCAGGTAAATATTCATGACAGATCCTCATCTTTTACAAAAAAGGTTCCCGCAAAACTGGACAGCAGAATCGAGCCGACAATGGCCAGTGAAGAAGAAACAAAGAGGCTGAATAACCAGGACAGAAAGGCGCTTAAAGCCACCAGCAGGCAAATGCGGATACTTCTTTTCATGCCTGGGACAACCAGGGCGATAAACATGGCCGACATCGAAATGCCAAGCGAAGCCGAAAGGGTTTCTGGCAGCAGCGAGCCGCTGATCGCTCCAAGGGCTGAACCGATATTCCACGACAGCCAGGAGCACAGCCCCAGACCTAGGAAAAACCATCCAGTTGGCTTTTTGCGCTCTTCCATCTTAAACACCGCAAAAGTTTCATCGGTGATAAAAAAGCTCAGCAGGCAGCGCTTAAGCAAAGGAAGCGAGCGCAGTTTTTCCATGATTACCGTCGACATGATGATATGGCGCAGATTCATGATGGAGACCGTCAGCACAATGACCGGCATCGAAATTTGCATGGCAATCATGCGGGCGGCTGCCATCTGGCCGGCTCCGGTATAGACAAACAGGGAAAAGCCAAGAATCTTGCCCAGATTTAATCCAGCATCACCAGCCATCAAGCCATAGGCAATACCCACAGGAATATAACCCAGACTGACCGGAACGGCCGCGACAGCGCCTTTTTTAAATTCGGCAATTCTGTTCAATACAATCAGCTCCTTTCACAGCAGGCATAATGAAGTACCAGCGCATGGAAACATCGGATAAATACCTGCAGTAAATACCGGAATCGAATCATTTTCAAATAAATTTCATTGCCCGGACTGGTTTTCTGAAAAAAAGTACAGTTTTCTGAAAAAGAAAAAGCCCGCGGCAGGCGGGCTGATCGTTTATATTCAGGTGTTCAGGCCGAAAGCGAATCGACTTCATCCATCCAGATGCGGACCGAAGCATCGCTTGGCATGCGCCAGTCGCCGCGCGGCGAGAAGTTGATCGAGCCGACTTTGACGCCATCGGGCATGACATTGCGCTTGAACTGCTGGCTGAAAAAGCGCCGGTAGAATGTCTGCAAAGCCTTGAGGATCGTCTTTTTGTCAATCTGGCTGAAGGCATGACAGGCCAGGTCGTAAATCTTGGCCGGCGATTCGTGATAGCGCAGCATGTGGTAAAGGAAGAAATCATGCAGGTCATAGCTGCCCAGCACTTCTTCCGTTTTCTGCGCAATCTTCCCATTGGGGTCAGGGGGAAGCAGTTCCGGCGAAACAGGAGTGGCGCAGATATCCATCAGCACATCGTACAGGGCCTCATTGCCCTGCTTTTTGGCAAGCAGGGCATCGCTTTCGACAATATAGCGGACCAGGGTTTTGGGCACGGAAACATTGACTGCATACATCGACATGTGATCGCCATTATAGGTGCACCAGCCCAGAGCCAGTTCGCTTAAATCGCCGGTACCAATGACAATGGCATTGTTCTTGTTGGCCACATCCATCAGAATCTGGGTGCGTTCGCGGGCCTGGGAGTTTTCGTAGGTGATGTCATGGACCGTTTCATCCTGGCCGATGTCCTTGAAATGCTGGAGAACCGCCGGCCCGATCGGGATTTCCAGAGAGGTGACGCCAAGCAGTTCCATGAGCTTCTGGGCATTGCTCTTTGTCCGGTTGGTTGTGCCAAATCCAGGCATGGTAATCGCAATAATGCCTTTGGGATCGAGATGAAGAATCTGGAAAGCCTTGGCGCAGACAAGCAGGGCCAGAGTGGAATCGAGGCCGCCAGAAATGCCGATGGCCACTTTGGAAGCATGAATCTTGGCCAGGCGGGTAGCCAGACCTCTGGCCTGGATCGCCAGAATATTCTGGCAGCGCTCAATCCGGCGCTGTTCGTCCTGCGGCACAAATGGATAGGCTTCCACCGGGCGAGTCAGCGCGATGTCCGTGACCGGCTTTGAGGCAAACGGAATGCGGATATAGCCTTCTTCCAGCGACTCGAACGTTGTCTTGTACTTCATCCGCTCGTTTTTGAGAATCTCCAGGTCAATCTGGGCGGTAATAAATGCTCTGGGGTTCATCAGCGAAGTCTGAGCGAGCAGCTTGCCGTTTTCAGCGATAATATCCTGGCCGCCAAAGACCAGGTCGCTGGAGCTTTCATCCGGGCCGGCCGATGCATACACATAAGCCGAAAAATTGCGGGCGGACTGCTCCCGGACAAGGTTCAGGCGGTATTCATCCTTGGCAATCACTTCATTGCTGGCTGAAAGGTTGCAAAGGATATTGGCGCCGGCTGCGGCATGATGGGAGCTGACGGGAATGGAAACCCACAAGTCTTCGCAGATTTCCGCCCCGATAATGGCCCCGGTCGTATAGTCTTCAAACAGGATCTTGTCCGAAACCGGCACGGGATTGCCCATGAAATGGACGGACGCATTTTCCGGCAGGTAAAGCGAGGGCGCAAACCAGCGCTGCTCATAGTATTCGTTGTAGTTGGGCAGGTAAGTCTTGACATAAAAACCGCACACCCGCCCCTGGCTGATGAAGGCAGCGGCATTGTAGAGATGGTTGGAAACCTGCAGCGGCAGGCCGACAAACAGCGAAAGGTGTTCCGGCACGCTTTTGCACAGCATTTCCAGCGCCTGCAGCACTTTTCTTTGCAAAAGCGATTCGTAGAACAGATCCTGGCACGTATACCCGCTCAGTGACAGCTCCGGCGTGACGACCAGGCGGACGGTCTCCGGCAGCTTTTGGCACAGGTCGCAGATCGCTTTGGCGTTGGCAATCGGATCGCCGATGGAGACCGGGGGAGTCATGGCGCAAACTTCAAAATAGGAATAAGGTTTCATAAAAATCCTTTCATAAGCATTATTCTTGGTCCGCAAAGCTTTGTCTGAGCACTTTGTCTGAGCACTTTGTCTGAGCACTTTGCCTGGACGCTTTTCTGGCCCGGTTTAAGCGGCCGGCTCTTTCAGGAGACGAACCGGTCATCCAGCTTCCAGCTGGCCTGGTTTGATTTGCCGGCTGCATGAATCTTTATCGCTTTTTTCAGGCTTCAAAAGCAAAGCGGACGGACTGTTTTCATTGTAAGCGAAAAGAGGCCTGAACAATGATCTGGTCTGCTGCTTTTTTCGGATCTTTGCCAAGCCGGCCAAAAGCAGGAGGTCCCTCCAGAATCTGGCAATGAAAAGCCCGGATCTTTAACGGATCCGGGCAGCATGCCTTTTAAATATGAAATGCCCAGCAAACAGGAACAGGGGAACAGCAGACTTTGACTTTTTGTCTGGATCCGCCGGCTAGATTCGCTTGTCCGGCATTTTCATGACGCGGGAAAGCTTGACGTACAGCTCGCCCAGATGGAATTCATCTTCATTCATGCACAGGGCAAAGCCAGGCATGTCCTTGATCTTCCGATAGGATTTGACGTTCTTGCCGTCAATCTCTTTCAGGTAGGCCCGGCAGAAATCCAGGCGGTCCTGAATCTCCTGGCAGTCCAGTTCCGGAATCGCCCGCTGAATGGTCGAATAGACATTTTCCATGTCGGCAATCACCGCGGTGCGGTAATACCGGTTAAAGTGCCGGCGGAATTTCAGCAGCTTTGTCTCTTTTTTAGCCTGCGGCAGGCCGGTGACATTGGAATCATGAATCCGGTAGTCAAAGAGCGGCTTGTCCAGATAGTAAAGATGATCATTGACCGAGGCCAGCAGGGCTAAAAACCAGTCATGGGGCAGCGAGAAATCATTGCGCTGCAGATAGTCCTGACCAAGTTCTTTGCGGATCATCATGGCACAGCCCTGGAAATAATTGTGCAGCAGCATCTGGTCTTTGCTGACGGGGTTGAGGCCGCCGGCATTTTCCACTTCCCACGGAATCAGGTTCTGGTTGGACCAGCCGGGATTCAGGGGCAGATGATATACCTCGCCTTTGCCATTCATAAACTCAAAGGAAGAGGCAATCAGCAAGGCATCCGGCATCTGCCGCGAGGCAGCGATCATTGTTTCGACCTTGTCCTTGTGCCAGCGGTCATCCTGGTCGGAAAGGAAGATCCAGTCGCCTTTGGCTTCCTTGATCAAAGCCGCAAAGTTGCCGATGTAGCCCAGGTTCTTTTCGGCTTCAATACGCCTTGCCGGTACATCGGGATGGGCAGCGATCCATTCATCAATGACTCTGGCGGATTCATCCGTAGACTTGTCATCCCGTATGAGGATCTCATCGACCGGCAGGCTTTGTCCGGCAATGGAATCGAGCTGTTCTTCCAGGTAAGGTGCTCCATTGTAGGCGGCAAGAACGACGCTGGTCACTGGCTTTGAGTTTTCCTGTGCAGGCTTTTCATTGTTCATTTCCTGCAAATCGTTTAAATCTTTTGTCTCATTTGTGTTCATTCGTACTTACCTAACGTTTCTTCCGATCGGATTTCGGGGCGTTCTTGTCGATCTTGACGCGGATGGTTTTGTGGTCGATCTGGCGGCCGGTTTTGCCGTCACGCAGGATGACTTCAATGCGGTGGGTGCCTTCCGTCAGTTCGCGCTTGTCGACGATCTTTTCAAAGCCGACGGTATCGACATCGATAAAGCCGGCATAGTCTTCCTTGTAGGCATCAAAGACATCATCCCGGTGGCTGCGGGCAATATCGGGCAGGATGCGGTCATCCAGGCGGATTTCCAGCTGTTCGTCCAGGGAATCCGAGACAGCCCAGCCAATCAGATGCAGGTTTTCATCGAGCGGCAGTACCTGGAAGGGAGCAGGCTGGTCAAGGAAGGCAGCCCCCTGCGGAGCACCCTTTTCTTCCTCTTCGTCTTCTTTCTGCGCTTCTTCCTTGTTGTCGATGGCCGACTGTTCAAGGTACTTGGAAATCACATACGTCGGGTCGCCATCCAGGCGCAGCTTGCCTTTATAAATCCAGACGGCCCGGTCGCACAGGATCTTGACCATGCCCAGGGTGTGGGAAACGATGACGATTGTCTTGTCGGAATCGCGCAGCTCTTCCAGCTTGTCGAAGCATTTGTTCTGGAAGTGCTGGTCGCCAACCGCCAGGATTTCATCGACCAGCAGGATATCGGCATCGACATTGATCGCTACCGAGAAAGCCAGGCGCATATACATTCCGGAAGAATAGGTACGCACCGGTTCATCAATGAAGCTTCCCAGCTCGGAAAAATCAATGATGTCATCCACACGCTTGTCAATTTCTTCGCGGGTCAGGCCGAAGATGGCCGCGTTAAAGTAAATATTTTCACGGCCGGTAAAATCCGGGTGGAATCCGGCCCCCAGTTCGAGCAGGCTGGTCACCTTGCCGTTGGTTTTAACGGTTCCTTTATTGGGATAGAGGATCCGGGTCATGATTTTGAGCAGGGTGGACTTGCCCGAGCCGTTGGTCCCGATCAGGGCTACGGTTTCGCCTTTCCTGATATCCAGGTTGATATCTTCCAGCACAACATGCTCTTCCGCTTTGCCGCGCTTGCGCGTCAGCATTTCCTTGAGCGTTTTGGGCTTGTCCCGGTAGGTGCGAAAGGTTTTGGTCATATCGCGAATTTCAATCGCATTCGACTTATCCATGGCTTACGCTCCTTTCTTGAGCAGCTTTTTCATCTGCGCTTCAGTTGGTTTTTCGGGCCGGATGGTTCCAGCGGTGTAATAGTCGTCTTTTAAGAATACAGGGTTAATGTACGGATTGATTTCATCGTCCTGGCGCAGCTGGTACGTGATGCCGGTAATATCCAGGTTCGGGTTGTAGAAGGGATCGGGCGTGCGCAGCGCATCGGGCCAGAAATGGTACATCTTGCGGACATCGTCTTCAAAGCGCTTCTTCTTTTCGGCCGTATCTTCAAAGCCGCGGGTGCGCGATTCATAGTGGTACATCATCGCAAACGGGTCCAGGACAATCCAGTAGCCGTGATCGCGCACTTTCAGGCAGAAATCGACATCATTGTAGGCGACAGGCAGATCTTCATTAAAGCCGCCGACTTCGTCAAAGACTTTGCGCGGCACCATCATACAGGCTGCCGTAACAGCGGAGACATTGTAGACGGTGCGTACCCGGTAGTTCATGTTCTCATCGCACTGGCCGATCAGGGCGTGGCCGGCTACGCCGGAATGGCCGATAATGATGCCATCATGCTGGAAAGTGCCGTCTTCATAGTACAGCTTGGCGCCGACGGCTCCGACATTGGGCTGGACGCACTGGCCAAGCAGCTCATCCAGCAGGTGGGAGTCGATCGCTTCGGTATCGTTGTTCAGAAACAGCAGGTATTCGCCTTTGGCGTGTTTGACGCCAAAATTGTTGATCGCCGAGTAGTTGAACGGTTTGGTCCACTTGACTACCCGGACATTTTTCCAGCGCTTCTGCAGCTCGCGGTATTTCTTGAAAGTGCTGTGCTTTTCGGAATTGTTTTCGACAATAATGATTTCAAAATTGCGGTACTGGGACATTTTCTCCAGCGAGCTGACGCAAAAATCCAGATCATCCGCATGATCCTTGTTCGGGATAATCACCGAGATCAGCGGCTTTTCGGGAAGATCAAAGCGCATGTGGTAATGCCCCTGGATTTCGGTATCGACAATGTGGCCATGCGAGTTGTTGCGCTTTGTCCAGTCTTCCAGAGCCCGCTGGCCGGCATCATACGCCCAGGTCTTATTGTCGGCATCCAGGGCGGTCGAGCCGGCATGCATACGCCAGTGATAGAGGATTTTGGGAATGTGGTGAATGTTTTCCGGCTTGCACACATCCATCAGCCGCAGCATCAGATCAAAGTCCTGGGCGCCGTCATATGCTGAGCGCAGCTTTCCGCCGACCTTGTCCCAGATGTCCTTGCGGATGGCCAGAAAGTGGCAGACATAGTTGGTAGACTGAAGCAGGGCTGGGGAGAAGTCCGGCTTGAAGTTGGGACCGACATACCGGCCGGTTTCGTCTTCGTATTTGTCTTCATCGGTGTAGATGAAGTCATAGTTTTTCTCATTCCAGGCCGAAGCCACTTCAAACAGGCAGTCCGGCTCGAGAAAATCATCGTGATCATACAGGGCAATGACATCGCCTCTGGCCAGGTCGGCGGCAGCATTCATGTTGCCGGAAATACCCAGGTTGTCATGCAGCCGGCACCAGGAAATCCTTGGATCCGGGTGAGATTCCAGATAGCCGGCGACAGTGTCATTGGTGGATCCATCTGCAATACAAAGCTGCCAGTTGTCGTAGGTCTGTGCCTTGACGGAATCAATCATCTTTTCAAGCAGATCGAGGGGCGTATTGAAGGCCGCAACAATCAGCGAGATCAAAGGCCGTTTTTCCAGCTTTGTCTGCCGCTGTTTTTCCAGGACATCATCACGGGTGCGATGCTTTAAAAACCATTCATTGTACAGGTCATTAAAATCGGCTTCGGCTTCTTCCACGCTGGTCATGCTCTCCTGCTGCGGGATTTCGCTTTCGACCTGGGCGGATACCTCGAGCTGATCGGCCAAAGCCTTTGCATCAGGGCCGGTTTTGGCGGCTTCGATCGTCTCTATGTCTTCGCTCAGGATGCTCCCGTCAATGGAAGCACCCTTTTGTTCATCTGCAATCAGGGCTGCTGAAGCGCTTGAATCCGCTGACTCGCTCTTATTTGCTGGCTCCTCTTTTTCCGGAGCAAAAGGTGCTGCCGGGGCTGGAGCCGGGCCGGCCAGCCGGTTTCTGATTTTCTGGCGGATTTCTTCCGATTTGCGGCGGGCCACAAAGCCAAAGCTCAGCTCAAGGGGGGCATGAGCCGGAAGGACTTCCTGTTCCTCTTCCGGCACAGGCACGGTCGGGATTTTCCAGGTCTGTTTTGAGTTGGAAACCTGGATGGTTACCGGCAGGGCGAGCTTGTCGGCATTGGGAATGCTGATATTGAATCCCTTCAGGTTTTCGCCCTGCACAAAGAAAAAGCGGCGGACATCAAAGCGGTTGGACAGGGAAATCCTTGCCTTTTCGACCTTTTTTCCATTGGCATCGATGACTTCAAATTTGAGGTCTTCAGGATCGGGAGTCAGAAACCAGCCGCCAAGCAGAAGCTTGTTCTTGCGCACATCGTTAAGATCGAGTGAATAGTCCATATGGCGCATATTGAAAAGGGGAAGCAGGGCTTCCGGTTCATAGTGCACCGGTTCATGGCCGTTATAAACCAGGTCGAGGGTCTCCAGGCGAACCGAAGGCATGCCCGGATTTGGATCAATACGCAAAACATAACCCGGACGTGATCCGGGTGTAGGGTCGATGGACGCATTTTCCATGCGGCGCACCCGGCAAAGCACAGGCTTGCGGTTGATCCGGGCTTCAAATACGTCTTCATCTGCTGCAGGATCAGCCGCATTGCCCCAGACCAGGATGTGGAAGGAGCCGTCGGGATGATCCAGAATTTCAATCCGGTCGATGTTGAACCGGTAGTTTTCATTGGTCATGGCTTATCTCCATATATTTCTTCAGGTTTTCTCAGAGCCAGACTGCCATGCAGCCTTGTCTGGAAAACAGAATACGGAAAGCGGAAGAGGTCTCTAGAGCTCTTCCGCAAATCCTTTTTCCAGCTTGTTGAATACCCAGTTGCCAAAGATCGTGATCACAATGGCCAGAACAAAGACAATGGACAGCCCCTGCCAGCTGGGATCGCTGCCGTACATGAAGATGTCGCGGTAGCAGTTGACCAGCATGGTCATCGGGTTGCATTCAATGAGCTTATAGAGAATATGTTCGGGCGGGAACATATCCAGCGAGTAAATGATTGGGGTTCCGTAGAACAGCAGGTTCAGGAAGAACTGAACCAGGTTTTCAACGTCCTGAACGTAAACGTTAACTGCCGAAAGGAACAGGCCGATGCCATAGCAGAAAAATGCTTCAACAATGGCGATGACCGGCAGCCATAAAAGATGCCAGGTCAGCGGTATCTTGAAAATCAGAACGAAGATCAGGATGATCGGCACGGAGAAGAAGAAGTTGACCAGGTTGGAAAGAACCTGGCTGAGAACGAGGATCTTTCGCGGAAAGTAGACCTTCTTGACAATTCCGGCATTGCCCTTGATGCATCCTGTGGCTCCCACAACACTGGCCAGGAAAAAGTTCCACGGAAACATGGCGCAGATCAGGTAGATCAGAAAGTTCGGCATGCTTCCTTTCATGAGGTGCGGGAAAACCAGATAGTACACGAACACCTGGAGCAGCGGGTTGATAAATGTCCAGAGCATACCGAGCAGCGATCCTTTATAGCGCCCCCGGATATCCTTGCGGACATTGCTTTTGAGCAGCTCACGGTATTCGTAGAACTCCCGTAGAGTATGCATGTATTACCTCCAAAACTATGCAAACAAACCTGGGCACCGGAAAACGCAGGGATCTCTGGCAGCCTGAATGATCCGGCTTTGTTCTGCTTCTGACTCTTTTGCAAAAGTACTGCCCGCAGCCGCCGGATCGAACCAATACAGAAAATCTGATAAAAGTATCCTGTAAAGATTATAATACGGTGAAGAACGGGGCTACATGCTCAAGAGTGCAGAAAAAACGGAAACAGGTACAGCCCGGTTTGTCAAAGCATATTATAGAAGAAACAGTCCCCTAAAAACAAACCTTTGTCCGGGCATTCTCCAAAGGGTGGAAGATGAAAACCGTACCAGCCGGCACAACTGCCTCTGGCCAGTCCCGCAGACCGGCCCAAACAGGACCAGTTCCGAAAGCCAAATCCGTCTATGAATGGCAGAATATTGTTTAAACATTCCAAAAGCAGGGCCAAAGCGCCGGCCAAACCGCGTCTTTGAAACAAAGCTTTCGATAAAAAGAAAAGCTCCCGGAATTCCGGGAGCTTGATTTAACAGATGTCAGCAGCCAGGCCTGATTATACCGTAAAGGGAATAATCGTCTCTGACCATTGACTGAAGGCTGAAGTGGATCTGGACTAGTCTTCAGCGGGTGCATCGTACATATGGGAAATGTCGGAAACCAGGTGGGCAAACTCGGATTCGTCGGCAATCTTCATGGCGTCTTCGTTGGCATACTTCTTGACCTGGGCACTGGCTTTGGAAATTGGAGCCAGAGTTCCGGCACCGGCTACGCAGCCGCCCGGGCACGCCATACCTTCAAGCAGATAGCCGTTGAGACGGCCGGCCTTGGCCATCATCAGCATGGTACGGCAGTTTTTCAAACCCTCGGCAGCCTGTACTTTAACCTGGGTTCCCGGATGATTCTTTTCAATCAGGTTCTTGACGGCCTTGGCAACACCGCCCGATACCGCAAATTCTCTTCCGGCAGCGGTACCGCGATCGAAGGTGTCTTCCACGGTAACCTGCGGCAGGTCGATATCTTTTGCCTTGAACATGCCCATGACTTCTTCAAAGGTCAGGACAAAGTCAACATCCGAACGGATCGAACGGCGGCTGGCTTCGAGTTTCTTGGCTGCGCATGGACCGATAAAGGCCACTTTGGCATTGGGGTGATCTTTCTTGATCAGACGGGCGGTCAAAACCATTGGGGTCAGGGCCATGGAAATATAGTCCTTGAACTGCGGGAATTCTTTCTTGGCCATAACGGACCAGGCGGGGCAGCAGGAAGTGGCCATAAACGGCTGTTTTTCCGGCACTTTGCTCATGAAGTCTTCCGCTTCTTCAACGGTGCAAAGGTCGGCGCCAATGGCTACTTCAACGACATCGGCAAAGCCAAGCTCTTTCAGGGCGCCAATGACCTGTTCCGGGGAAACGTTGTTTCCAAACTGGCCAACAAAAGCCGGTGCCACGGCTGCGATCACTTCATCGCCCTGCTTGATCGAATGAATGGTCTGGAAAATCTGGCCCTTGTCGACAATCGCGCCAAAGGGGCAGTTGACCAGGCACTGGCCACAGGAAACGCACTTGTCGTAGTTGATCTGGGCCTTGCCGTCTTCATCTGAGCTGATCGCATTCATGCCGCAGGAGGCAGCACATGGTCTTTCCACCTTGATAATGGCATGATACGGGCAGGCTTCCATGCACTTGCCGCATTTAACACAAAGATCCTGGTCGATCTCGGAATGGCCATCAACAATGGAAACGGCCTTTTTCGGGCAGACTTCTACGCACTGGTGAGAAAGGCAGCCCTGGCAGCCGTTGGTAACCATGACTTTCTTTTCAGGGCATCCATGACAGGCAAAGGAAATAATGTTGACTAATGGCTGGTCGTAGAATTTTTCAGCAATGATGCTTTCTTCAATTCCATCCGAAATGGCACCGCTGGTTGTGATATCGCGCACCGGCAGGCCCATGCCAAGACGCAGGCGCTCACCGATGATCGCGCGTTCCAGAAAGATGGAATCGCGGTATTTTGCCTGTTTGCCTTCGATGATTTCGTAAGGGATGGCTTCCATTCTTTCTTTATAATCTACATTATCGTCGTAAGCCATTTTCGCAATAGCAGCAAAGACTTTACGGCGAATGTCTGTTACTGGATTGTAAACACCTCTCATAACTTTCTCCTCGTTTCTTTTCTTTTTTACCTGAACAATTTCAGCTTGAAGCCGTATCTGATTTGCGGGATTCAGTATACAGAATGATAATCGGCTTCGTATCGATTGTCAATAAATTCACAAATAAACCTGTGAATCGCCCGTATCCATTGTAATGGAAGAGGTTCCACTCTGACAGACTCTTTTTACAGTCAGAGAAGTTTCTTTTTCAAGGGTGTGCTCTTTGATGAAAAAACACTGATTTTTACCTTATCCATTATGGGAAAAAGACATGCCTGGCTCTCCTGGCAAGCATTGCCAAATCAACAGGCAATACAAATTAAATTGACATGACCCGCGCTCGCCACCGGCCATGCAACTGGGGTTGTT
>Ash_p2__coassemble_778_pt1 | contig 61556 bp, 55 predicted proteins | sample Ash_p2__metabat2_high_PE_029 | metagenome-assembled genome bin Ash_p2
GCACCTGCTTTGCACGCAGGGGGTCAGGAGTTCGATCCTCCTACGCTCCACCAATTTGAATTTAATCTCCGGACGAATATGTCCGGATTTTTTTATTATCTACTTTTCCTTTTCATTCATGCTTGCTCATTCATGCCTGCAGGCCGCCTTGGCCCGATGGTTTGAAAATGCAGGCATAGAAAAAGAGCAGTTCTTTTTCCTGTGCAGCTGCTGTCTGCACATCAGAATCTGCTCTTTTATTTTCGGTCTTTGTTTCTGTCAGGAGTTTTAAGCCGGCTTATTCAAAGGAGCTGAATGGCGAAGTTTCAGGATTGAAATAAGTCTGGATGTAGAGAAACGGCTTGCCCGAAGCTGTCCGAATTTCTTCATCCTGCCGGATAACCGGGCTTTCCAGCTTCACTTCAAGCAGTTTGGCATATTTTCCAGGCAGCATCACCGGAACCAGCCTGGTCCGGCGAATTCCTTCCCTGCGGTATTTGTTCAAATCTGACAAAGCCCCCAGGGATCCCAGATCTTCATCGTTGACGTTTTCAGCCGATGAATAAATCTCTTCTACACTCAGCGGCGTATCACCGTGCAGGTTGAGACGGATCAGGCGGAAAAGAACGTCATTATCGCTCAGTTCCAGGGCTCTCTGCACCGGGCGGACATTGTCCGGGGAATAAAACGTATCCATATAAATAATACGCTGCCGGGTGACTCCGTTTTTCGCAGCCGGAGCCGGCTGGCTGACGGCAGGCTGCTGTTTCCGGGGAGAAACGAAGGTTCCCTTATTTCCGTCACGGTAAAGGATATTTTTACGGCACAGTTCTTCAACAGCCTTGCGGACCGTCATCCGGCTCATATCCAGATTCTGCGCGATTTCTCTTTCGCTGGGAATCGGATCATTAGCGGACTTTTCCTTGCACAAATCCATCAGGTAATCGATAACCTGGAGATATTTCGGCTGGCTCATCCTTTGTGCCCCTCCTTTGTCTGCTGAAACAGCGTGAGCGGTTTTGTCTACTGAATCAGTGTGAACGGTCTCCATGGAGTCAGTGCGTCAAGCAGGCCGAACTCTTCTTCTGGAATATGACCCACTACGTTCTTTCTTTCATCAGCAGGCATATCTTTTAAGACAATATGAAGTTCTCCTTTATAACGGCCGTAACCGTCATTAAAGATTACCACATCACCGCGCTTGAGAGGACGGTTATTTTCAGGTTTGATGCTTTCATTGGCAAATGTAATTCTTGGCTGGGTACTGCGGGCTGAATATTCGCTCATATCCCCCCGGACAAAGTGCGGATGCTCAAACAGGATCTTGCGCTCGGTTTCCTGCAGATCTTTTTCCAGCACTGGCTTCAGGTTGAGGATTCCCGGCTTGAGCTTGGCAACTTCCTTCAGCTCGTCTTCTGTTGCATAGCAGTTGGCGATCAGGATGTCATCCACATTTCCTTCCGCGATCATCAGGCGGGCCTGGGCATCAAGAGGCAGGTCACGATGCTCTTCCAGAGTGCACAGGCCTTCATGAACCGGCCATGGGCCAAAGCTGTCCGGGGCACTCGATCCGATAAAAGCAGCAATCGGCAGGTTGTGCTTCTTGATGTCTTCATTGCATTTGCGGAAATGCTTTAAAGACAGGCCGGAATAGCGCTGCGGATAGAAATTGTGGCAGGTCGTCAGATGTGAGAGATCCGGGTGATGCGAGCAGATATTGTCGATATAGCCATTGCCAAAGCTGGCATTGACTTCGATTTTCAGGCCCTGAGGATTGCAGGTCATCAGGGATTCTTTCATTCCGTCAAAACCTTCGTCCAGGCGGATACCATCTACATGAAGGTCTTTGAAAAACTGCAGGTCATTCCAGGCAACGCCAAGATCCTTGAGGACATCAGGAGCAACGTCAACAAAGACTTCCATGCCTTTTTCATGCGCGTAGTCATTGAGATCCTTGAACTCTTCCATAATCTCTTCCCTGCTTTTTCCTTTTAAGGAAAGCAGGCAGGAGAAAATCCGGGTAAAGCCGTTCTGGTTTGCCAGATCAATATATTTTTTGATGTTTTCGGGTGTATCGTGTTCCGGATATACCGAAATTCCCAGTCTGGACATACTTTCACCTCCGGATAAAGGCGGTTTTCTTCCCCTTTATCGGTTTCTTTTTGTGATTCATTTGCTTCTGAATCTTCACTTCTTAAATCTTCACTTCTAAATCTGTACCTTTTCAGGCCAGAATCCATACCCGCCACTCTTCAGACAGGCAGACTTTTTCTGCGGCTTCTGGCTTTTCAGGCAAAAAGAAAATCCTGCAGATCAGAATCTGGAAGGAAGCGCACGTCGCTTTTCCCGATCTGATTTGCAGGACTTCCTGAACAGTCTGTTTGAAGGCATATACTCAATGCCTGAATTCTGCCAGGACGATTTCCTGGACCTGCCCGCCTGTCCAGAATTGCCAGATCGAATGGACAGATGAGCGATCATCAGTCAGGTTTCCAGGTTATTTCGTATATTTTTTCGCCGGCTTTTTCTTGCGGCAGAAAGCCAGGGCAAGAATAATCAGGGCAATTCCTGACGTAATCAGAGGATAAGGAGTTGCCATAGTCGGCGACATCACAATCAGGATGCAGCCTACAGAAATCAGAAACAGCCCATTTCGAGTCATACACTTCCCCTTTCTGCCGGTATGCTTCATGATCCAGCCAGATTCTATCCAGTCCGCTCAGCGGTCGATGGAACATCCGCTTTTCGAAGCATGATTCAGCAATATTTCAGACTTGATAAAGCCCCTCCCGTATGCAGGGCGAAGCTTATCGATAAATCACAAGGCAGACCCCACTGCAGATGCTGGAGCCGCCTTGATATCAAACCCTTTTTCTTCTTTCAATATAATACAGTTTCTATAGGGCAAATACGGCTAATCCAGCAGCGTTTCGGATTCACGCTGGTTAGTCATCAGCCAGCAGGGCTTTGAGATCTTCGTCATCGTCTTCATCTTCTTCAATATCCTGACCATAACGGTTGGCAAGAATAACGAAGAAGGACCAGATAGCGATCGCGATAATCAGGTTGACCAGTGCCAGCAGGCCGGCTGCAAAGCTTCCGCCTGTGGCCAGGAAAGCGTAGAGAACTGGCGGGATAACCCATGGAACAATAACGTGAACATAAGGTACCCATCCAGCTGCAGTTACGAGGTAAGCAATAATCGTTAATACAGCAGGAACCAGCAGCCATGGAATGAAGTAGATCGGGTTCAGCACGATTGGCATACCGAAGATAACCGGTTCGTTGATGTTGAACAGAGCCATAGGAGCAGACATCTTGGCAACAGCACGGGAATCCGCTCTCTTGGAGAAGATCAAAACAGCGATAACAAGAGCCAGCGTACATCCGGCACCGCCCATCCATACATAGGAGTCAAACGATCCGCGGGTCCAGATATACTGCATCTTTTCTCCAGCCTGGTAGAGGGTGTCGTTAACAGTGGTAGCAGTAAGGTAAGTCCCTTCCAGAACCGCACCCATAATGTTGGTGCCATGCAGACCGAAGAACCAGAGCAGCTGTACAGCAATAACCATCAGCAGTACGGCGCCAAGACCCTGAGACAGGCCAAGGAACGGCATCTGGATATAAGTGGAAATCAGATCGCCAATGGAGCTTCCGGAAAGCGAGCTGACAATCCAGGCTACGATACCGCAGACATAGATGGCAACAACACCAGGGATAATGGAAGCAAACGCACGGGATACAGCTGGCGGTACGGCATCCGGCATCTTGATCGTAACTTTCTTGACCATCAGCTTGCAGTAAATCAAGGAAGCAACAAGACCGACAATCAAAGCGGTAAACAGTCCGTTGGCAGACAGGTAGCTGTAGTTGATAAAGCCCCATCCGACAACATCGGCACCATCCGGTCCGGCTTCAGCAATCGTTGCAATCTGAGGTGTAACGGCGATGAAGGCACCGATGGTAATTAAAGAACCAGCAAGGGCATCGACTTTGTAGATCTTGGAAATCTGATAGCCCAGTGAAGCACAGAATACAAGGGATAATACAGCAAGTGTTCCCCACCAGACGTTGCCGTTGATGGTGATCAGCCAGTTCATGGTTTCTGCTACATGCAGATTCGGAAAGAACGTGTTTGGAATATCCCGGAAAAATACGTTAAGCAATGTCGCAATGGCACCTGCCATGGTGATCGGCATAATGCCGATGAACGCATCACGAATTGCTACGAGAAACTTGTTGGACCCGATTTTCGCAGCGACCGGGACAAAGTGTTTCTCCATCCAGTTTGTGAAGTTTTCAAGCATATTGGCCTCCTGTTAGTGCCGGCAAAACCGGCGGATACAAAGGCATTTCCAGGCCGCCTTTGTATCTGAGCAAAGCGAATCAAAGGATAAAGCTGTGTGAATCAGCAGGTCTTCCAGTCTGAATGGACTGATCGGCGGTCTGCTATTCTCTGTTTTGTGGTATATACCATGCGCACATTCACTATACCACAGCTTCAATATTCTGCAATCCCTTTCACCCACATTTTTCCGAAAATTTCAAAGCCGTTTCGACGATTGTTGATTCATACAAATTTACCCTTTGATTCTCATTCATATATATTCTCTGACAGTCGATAATTGTCTATTCATTTAACTTTTCTTAAGCGCTTTCAAGCATATTTCTGGTCTGGAACATTGTGAGCAGAAATGTCTCCTTTCAATTTCGGTATTTTTGTGTGATAGACCACACAGCATTCAGAAGTAGACCACGCTCCCGCAGCCGGCGTCCTTCCCGGATCTGCAGCCTTCCATTGCCTGGTCGCCATCCCAGGTTTCAAAGCAGGCCCTTCCCTAACCTCCTTAAACTCCAGTCAGTTTCTGTACCGGCTTGCTGCCGGGTGACATCTCAAGCCAGGTACTCTCCTGCTGAGGGATCCTTTTTGCCTTTTTAAAGCGCATTAAAAAAACCTGGTCTTTTCAAACCAGGTCGGCGAGTCATGGCAGATCGCAGATTCTGTACTTTATTTTTACAAAGTCCCAGATATTAGAGAGTCCGGCTGCGCACAAAGAGATTTTCTGAAGCTGCCAGTTTTTCCACTAACGGCCTTGTTGTTTCGTCGAGGCCGTAAACCGTAATGTAAAGATCATCACCGCTCAGCAGGAAGTCAAGCTTGCCGGTTTTGATCTGCAAAATCAGCTGCTTGTTCCAGGAGTCCTTGATCAGGCTGGCCAGCTTTTTGGGGGATGGATTGGAATACTCCTTCTTGTTGTAGTCGACATCGAAATCCATGTAGCAGTAAAGCTTCAGGAAAAACTGGATAAAGTGGCCCTGGATTTTCTTCCCGTGCTTCAAAAGATATTTTTCTACTTCAAAATAATTTCCTTTCCCTTTTGAAACAGGTTCTGGAAGAAAATCGATCAGGTCATAGCTGTCTTTTTTCAGCAAACGTGTTGGACTGTCTTTCATTACTGACAGTGTAACAAAATTAACCGTATCTGTTTCCATTCATGCCATACCGGCTGCTTATCCGGCTGCTTATCCGCCTTCTTTGGCCAGCCATTCATCCACAGGATTCACGGACCTTCAAAGCGCGCGCATGCCGCATCCATATCCGATGGATCCGTCCTGGAAACGAAAAAAGCAGGATTGGAAAATCCTGAAGCTCTTCCCCAATCCTGCCTTGATAAGTGTTTTATTACCCGCAAGTAACCCAAAGGACTTTGCTTCTGTCCTGATCAGCCCAAAACCTGCCCGTCAGGCTCTCTGCGCGTTTTGGGAGGCCTGCTTTTCGAGCATCTGCTCGACAGTCCAGCCGACTCCATCTTCTGTATTGGGCTTGGTGATATATTTTGAGACTTTCTTAATGTCTTCATCGGCATTGCCCATGGCGACCGTGACAAAATCCATCTCCATCATCGACAAGTCGTTTTCGCTGTCGCCAAAGACGAGGACTTCATCCATGGTATAGCCGGCTGACTTGATATATTCCTTGAGCACCGGGCCTTTCTGTCCCTTGATATCGCTGATTTCGATGTTGGTCGGAAAGGAGGAAGCAATCGCCAGATCCGGCATCTGCGCAGCCAGCTTCTTCTTGATGGCAATCATTTCTTCGGCCGGAACGGCACCAAAGACAAAGATCTTGTTGACATGTTTCAGCCCGGCTTTCATTGAATCGAAATCCTCATACATTTCACAGTTGATAAATGGGTATTTTACCCGTTCGCTGTTCATCAGCTCTTCATCGCTCATTTCCGGATTAAAGGTTTTCGCTTCCAGAAATGCTTTGCGGCGCAGTTCATCAGCTGTGCCGATAAAAGCCGAACCGTCTTTGCCGATATACTTGACGGCCAGATCGGTATCCTTGAAAAACTCCATGACTTTGCGCGCTTTTTCCCAGTCGATATCATGCTGGAGCACAAGTTCATGGTTCTGGTTGAACACGCAGGCTCCGCTGTTGCAAAGCATGTCCCAGTTTTTTCCATGATTTTCCAGCACACTAAGCGCCCCGCCAAAATAGCGCCCGGTGACTACGATGATGCGAATTCCCTGATCGGCTGCTTTTTTCAGCGCCGCCAGGTTTCGCGGTGAAACCTTGTGGTCTTCGCCAAGCAGCGTGCCATCCAGATCTGTTGCGATTACCTTGATCATTCTTCCTTACCCCCGCTCTTTTCCTTTTCTGTTCCTCTTCTTTTTAAGTTCTCTTTTTTCCGTACTTTGAAAAGAAAGCCAGCTTTTTTTGATCGGCAGCTGCACTTCCTAATCTTGTACGTATTTGTACGAAACATCTTAGCAGATAAAACCGGGCGAGGTTTTTTAAAAGGCTTTCGAAATCTTGAATACCCGATGATTTCAAAAGAAAATCCAGGATCATGACAGATCCCATGATTGCCGGGTATTACGGATACCTAAAGCTATTCACAAACCAGGCGGGCCCTGGAGCCCTGGGCCGGATCCTTGCGGACCTGGATTTGCTGGTCAATGCGGTTAGCCAGGCTTTCCACGTGGGAAATGATGCCGACCATCCTGCTGTCGGCAATCTGGCTTAAAGCTCCAACCGCTTTATTGAGGCATTCTTCATCCAGGGTGCCAAAGCCTTCATCGACAAAGAGGGTTTCCAGCCGGATGCCGCCGGCTTCCCGCTGGATTTCTTCCGAAAGGCCCAGCGCCAGGCAAAGCGAAGCCAGAAACTGCTCGCCGCCCGACAGCGAGCGCACGGGTCTTTGGGTGCCGTTGTAGTGATCAATGACATCCAGGCCCAGGCCAACCCGGGCCCGGCCCCCTTCGTCAGCTGCCCGGCGCAGTTCATACTGGCCGCTGCTCATTGTAAACAGCCGCGTATTGGCCCGGCGCAGAATCTGCTCAAAGAAGGCGATCTGGACATACGTTTCCAAGTTGATGCGGGCCTGGCCGGCCAGGCTGCCATTGAGCGTATCAGAAAGATTCTTGGTGCTCTGCGCTTTTTTCTCCAGCACGGGCAGCTTTTTCAGCTCGGTGCGAAGTCTTTCGGCATGCCTCTTATTGCCGGTAATGAGGCTGGAGATTTCCTGCAGCTTTTCTTCCGTTTTTACAATCTGCTCTTTGGTAGCATCGAGTCTTGCCTGAAGCTGGCTGAGCTTCTGGGCCGGATCGGGCGGAATATCCTCGCAGGTTTTCAAAACCCCATCAATCTGGGCCATGGCCCTGGTCAAATCTTCACACTGGGCTCTTCGCTGTTCTTTTTGCGTATTGTAGGTGTCTATAGCCTGCTGCAGTTCGAGAATCTGGCTTTTGAGAATCTGGGAATTGTCATAATCCAGGTCTTTGCGCAGCATCTGCAGCTGGGCAATGCTTCGCTCCCATTGCGAACAAAAACTCTGGCACTGGTTTTTCTGGTTTTCCAGCTGCTTTTCGCTCTGGACAATCTGTGCTTCAAGCTTTTTTTGCTGCATTTTTGCCTGGTCGAGCCATGCGCATTTCTTTTTGGCCTCTTCTAAAGCCATACGGGCTTTTTCCAGATCAAGCCGGCTGTCCAGCCGGGATGCCGCCTGGACAATCTGTCTTTCCAGTTCTTCAATCCGGGATTTGAGCGCTGCGCAAACCTGAGACTGGTCAACAAGGGCCTTGTCGGCCTGCTGGACTTGTTCCTTTTGCCTCTTCAAGCTTTCCTGGTCGGGAACGTCCTGTTCAAGCGGGGCCGGATGCGGATGGCTGGCTGATCCGCATACCGGACAGGGACTTCCTTCTTTCAGGCGCGACGCCAGAATTCCGGCCTGACCGGCCAGAAAGAGGCTTTCCTGGGCGGTATATTCGGCCTGTAAAGCTGTATAGCGCGCTTTTAGATCCAGCCAGGTTTTCTGCTGGGCTTCCAGTTCAGCTTTCCGGCTGGCAGTCTGGGTTTTCAGGCTGGCCAGCTGCTTGAACTGCTCATAAACCTGCAAGGCTTTCTGTTTCTGTACGTAAGCCTCGCTTAGCTCTTCGATCCGGGCCTGCAGAGCCTGGCTGTCCTTTTTCTGGCTGGCCAGAACTTCCTCCAGCTCTTTGACCAAAGCAGCGGCGTTTTCCTTGCGTTTTTGCTGGTCAATGGCCTGCCGGCTGAGCTGCAGAAACTGGTTCAGCTTTTCCTGCTGTTCAATCAGCTTTTTAAGCAAGTAGTTTTTCTGGTCGATTTCCGGCTGCTTTTTGCGCAGTTCCTCCAGAATGGCTTTGCTTTCTTCCAGGGCGGGCAAAGTGATCTGTTTCTGGCGGACCGCTTCTTTCCAGGCCGTATAGCGCTTGGCTGCCTGCTCGAGCGATCCAAGACTGGCCGAGACACTGGAAAGCTCGTTTTTCAGCTGACTGTCTTTTTCAGCGAGCGCCTTTTTCTCCTGTTCTTTCTGGATAATCCAGCACTCAATGCTTTCCATATCCTGCTTCTGCTCTTCACTCATCCCGACCAGAGCCTGTCTTTGTGCTTCGATGGTGTCCTGAAGCTGGCGGACTGCCTGGATGGCTTCTTTTGCCTTGTCATGGATTTTATCCTGCAGCCAGGAATAGCCGGCAGTCTGGAACAGTTCCCGGAAAATATCCGTGCGCTGCTGGGTGCTGGCCAGCAGCAGCTTGAGAAATTCACCCTGAGCCAGGATGGCCACCTGCTTGAACTGCTTCATATCCAGGCCGATCAGGGCATGAACAGCTTCACGCACATCCGTGTTTTTTGTCAGGGTTGTTTTCCCGTCCGGAAAAACCATTTCGACGCTGGCAGCCTTGCGGGTTGTTCCCTTCCCGTTTTTCTTGAGTCTTGTATATTCCGGAGATCGCTCAATCGTATACGTTTTGCCGCCCAGTTCAAATTCCAGACGGACCAGGGTATCGGTTGCAGCCAGCGCATATTTGGAGCGAAGCATTTCCGGCTTGCGCACATCGCCGGACAGTTCGCCATACAGGGCATAGACAATTCCGTCAAAAATAGTCGTTTTGCCAGCTCCCGTATCTCCGCACACCAGAAACAGTCCGTGATCCGCGAAACGGCTAAAATCAATCTCCTCTCTTCCGGCATACGGGCCAAAAGCCTGCATCGTCAGCTTAATCGGCTTCATACATTTCCTCCAGGCACTGCTTGATCATAACAATCTGCTCATCATCCATTTCTGAATCATTCTGCTGCTTATAAAACTCCCGAATGATTTCTTCCGGGCTTTTTGATCGGGTTTCGGCTGCGCTGTATTCATCGAGACTGTGTTCTTCCGGCAGGCTGGAATACTCGACTTTCAGGATGCGTGGATAGATCGTGCGCAGTTTTTCAAACGCATCAAACTGCTCTGAGGGATCATCCAGGACAATGTAGACATAATTTTCCGGATCAACCGTCTGGCGAAAAACCTTTGAAACGACCTGGTCATACAGCCCCTGTATCCGGACCATATCCCGCAGCGGATGGACCGGAATTTCTTCAATATAAACCCCCGAATCTGCTCCCGATGACGCTGCTGCCGTTTCGCCATGGGGTTCGCCAGGATTTCCCTGGGTATTTTCTGCCCGGGTATCGATCAGGGTAATGGTCTTCCGGACTCCAAGCTCGGAAGCGGAAAATTTCAGCAGGGTTCCCGGGTAGCGGTTTTGCCTGCGGCCAGCCGGCTGGGGATTGTGCAGATGGCCTAAGGCCGCATAGTCAAAAGGTTCCAGGCAGGCGCAGTCCACTTCATCCAGCGTTCCAATATTGCTCACTTCGCTCTCACAGGGCTTTGCGCCCCGGTAATACTGGTGAGAGAGCAGGATATTGCAGGCCTCTGGATCCAGGCTGGCCTGATTCAAAGCACTTTGAATGGCTTCGCTCCACGTCTTGTCCTCTGTATTGAGAATGCGGCGCACCATCCCCGGCTTGATAAAAGGCAGCATGTGGATTCTCACTTTTTCGCCGTTCTTTTCCAGGTCGGCATATTCAACTGCTCCATTCCAGCGGCTGGCAATGTGAATCCGGGATTCGGAAAAAATCCGGCTGCCAAACTGCAGGCGGCCGGCGGAATCATGGTTGCCGCTGATGATAAACACATCCAGACTCCGCTGGTACAGCTCGCTTAAAAACCAGTCAAAAAGCTCTACGGCATTGACCGGCGGAGCGGCCGTATCAAAGACATCGCCGCAGATCAAAACGCCATCGGCTTCTCTTTGATCCGCCAGTTCAAGAACCTGGCGCAGCACATCCTGCTGTTCTTCTTCTAAATCGTAGCCAAAGACTTTCTTGCCAAGATGCAAGTCAGCCAGGTGAATAAACTTCATAATTATGCCCCAGGCAGCCAGGATCCAGGATTTTATCCATCACAAAACCATTCCGGGATCCATCCCATATCGGCTGCCTGTGCTTTCCTCCTCTCATCACTTATGTATCTATTCAACAGATATCCAATGATTATCTGTTCATTTTCAACGATTGTCCGATCATTTTCCAGTCTGCTTTCTGCACTCTTGCTGTGACAGCCAGAACTTATCGCCTGCAGCCTGGCAGCAATGATCTGACTGCTCTCTTTTCTCTTCCAGCTCTTCTATAGTCGCCAGACTCATGCAAAAAAGTCAACACTGGCCGGCAGGCTGGGCCATCCGCACAAAAACCAGCGAAGAAAAGGCAAACAAAAAAGGCGGATCGTCCGCCTTCAGTTTCATTGAATTCAAAGGGTTCCAGGCAGATCCTGCCTGCTCATCCAGATGGTCTGGCTGTCTTCTTTGCCTGGCCTGGAATTCTGTAAATAAAAAACAGACACCCAAATTGGTGATCAATGTAACCAAAACTGTTAACATTGATTTCACCCAAATTGAGCATCTGTATTACACCACGAACAATCCAGCTAGAAATAGATGAAGTTAAACAGCGAGACAGCCAGGATGATCATCACGCTGCAGATGACAAACAGGGCGACCAGCAGCCAGAAAGAAACCAGATGGCCGGTAATTGACCATTCTTCCTTCGCCTGGCCGGAAAGCCGGAACATGCTTCCGATCTCTTTGCGCTCTTTAACAATAAAGAACACGCCGGCAATCGCCAGAATGATCACCAGAATGGAGAAGATCATGCTGACGATGAAATTGCTGCTGGAATACTGCACGATCAGGGCAATCAGGTTGTTGATCATGTGCATCGCAATCGTTACCCACAGGCTGTTGGAGCGCAGATAGACAAAGCCAAAGACCAGTCCCATGCCAAAGACCGGGATTCCCTGGTCCAGGTTCATATGGGCCAGAGCAAAAATCAGGGCGGTAAAGACGACCGCAAAGCCTTTGTTGTAGCGGGCCAGGGCCTTGCACAGAATGCCCCGGAAGATCAGCTCTTCAAAAAGCGGCGCCAGTATGGCTACCGTAACGATATTGATGATCCGCAAAAATACGGATCCGTTATCCGGAATCACGGTTGAAGGAACCGCAAAGCCAAAGAACTCGCCGATCAGGTTGATCAGCTGCACGATCACGGACATGACCATGCTCATTGTGTACGTCATGCACACACCCTTGAAAATCCAGCTGGAGCGGAATGTCTTCTTTTCCAGGTCTTCTCTGGGCTTGACGTGCAGGTGGTTGGAGCCGTAAGCAATCGCTGCCAGGCCGGCAGCTGCGGTTGCGGCAAGCAGGGAGATGGTTTCTGTAAACTGGGCATATCCATACCCGTCTCCATAGCCAAACAAGGCTTCCCCTGTTCCCCCGATCAGCCCCAGAATCAGGCCAAGAACAAGCGAGGCGGCAAACTGGACAGCCAGAAAAATCCACAGCGTATTAACTGCAGCTGAAATAATCTTTTTCTTGTCCGGACCAGCTGGGGCAGCAGGCATTTCCGGATTTTCCGATGGACTCTGGCCGGGAATGGCCGGCATCTTCATTACCATAAAACAATTTCCTCTTCTTCCTGACGGGCAGCCAGAGCTTTCCGTCTGTTTTCTTCTTTCCATTGGGCCAGCGAATACAGGATCGACTGGTCCGCTGGTTCGCCTTCAAAATCAAGCGGTTTGCGAAACTGCTCAAAAGCAGTCCTGCGGGTCAGCGGTTCGCCTTTCAGTCCGGCAGACAGAAAGGCCAGCTTGCCCGGTCTGGCATCGGGTTTCACCAGCATGGTCTTTTCCAGCCCAAAAAAGGCCTGGTGGCGGATGCCGGTATGGAAGCTGATTTCCTGCACAATCGAGCGGCAGAAATTTTCCAGATTCCATGGATCCATGTTCGTCTTGAACAGGATAAACGGGATGCCCTCATTTCGAACCATCAGCGGCTGCGACAGAATAAACCGGCTGATAATCGCCCGGAACATTTCATTTTCCGTCATGTCGCGGAAATAGTCCCGATAGTCCGGGTCGGATTCCAGCCGGCCTGCATCGGGAACGATTTCAAAATACAGGGTCGGATTGACCGAGCCGCTGCGGTAGAGCAGATCCTGATGGCCAGAGGCGTACAGGACGGGATAAACTTTTCGTGCTTTCGGCATTATTGCTTCTCCCTTCGCCAGGCGTAATATTCTTCATCCCTGGCCGGATCGATTTCCGTCTGCCCTCCATATTCAATGGCTGCATGGCTTCCATACAGCTCCAGGAAGTCTTCCTCGTTCAGGCGCAGAGTAAAATTTGGGCCGCTGACATAGTAAAGCGGCTTTTCAAAGCGGGCCAGGACCGGCAGATCGACAAAGCGAAGAATCCGGCCTTCTTTTAAAGCCCGCAAAACGGCAGCTGATGAAGTGAATCCCGTCTGGTTCATATTACTGATTGTAGACAATCCAGCCATAGACTTCAAATTCTCCCAAAATATGTAAGATTAACGGATACCGCCTGGTCCTCCTTGTTTCTTTTTTTAACCGGTCCAATCCATTTTTTTACCTGGCCAGCTCACGGATCCAGAGACCCACGATCTGTCTGTGGAGAGGAGGATGAAAGGAAAAAGCAGCAGGCCGGCTTTCCTGCTGCTTCGAAAAACGGGAGATGCGATCTTCCCAGAACCTCCAGCTGTCTCGATCTGCTTTCTGAGTGCCATTGCTTTTCCAATGCCGGCGATCGACCAGAAAGACAGCAGCCTGCTTTATCATTGACTTTATCCTGCAAATCCGGCCGGGCCATTTCATCGAGTGAAACGCTGCTTTCAAGCCCTGCTCAGATTCCTTCATTTTCCTGCGGGCCAGCATCATCTGCCTGGCGGATGGAAAATGCCTGTATCGCAAAATCGTGATCGGCTAAAGGTATCCGGAATCCGGAATACTGCAGCTGCGCGCCGCTCATCACCAGTCCCAGCGGACGGATCTCATACATCTGCTCTTTGGCCAGTCCGGAAATCCGGACGGGCAAAAGGGCGTCGGCCGGTTCAAAGTGTTCCTGGAAGACCAGGACTTCGGCCCACCTTTTTTGCGGATCCATTTTGATCCACGCTCTGTCCTGCTGGTAAAACTGTGCACTTTCCAGCTGCTCATGCTCTTTTCTAATCTGGCTGGAAATTCTTCTGACCTCTTCAAGCTGCTTGTTACTCAGCAGGGAAAGATTCAGCTCAAAGCCGGGATTAAAAAAGCGCGCAGTCTGGTACTGGTCTTCCATCCGGCTGCACCGTCCGGTCTGGTGATTTGGACTGGCACTGATATGGGCAGTCAGGTGCGAGGGCGGCAGAAACAGCGAAAGGCCTGACTGAATCTTTACCCGGTCAAAAGGATCAGTATTATCGGACGCCCAGTTCTGGCAGGCATAATGGAGAATGGCTGGATCGAGCCGGCTGCCTCCGCTGCTGCACCCTTCGATCATCAGCCGGGGATATTTTCTGGTTATTTCTTCCAGGATCCGGTACAGTCCCAGAACGTAGCCGTGGGCGCTCTTTCCATCCGGCAGATCGGCTAAAGGCCGGTTCATGTCCCACTTGATATAGGAGATTTTGCCCGCACTTAAATAGCTGTCCAGCATTTTGATAATGTGATCCTGAACAGCTGGCTGGGAAAGATCCAGCAGCCATTCGTGCCGGCCCTCAGCCGGTTCAAAGCCGGGCATTGAAAGGATCCATTCGGGATGGGCGGCGGCCAGCCGGCTGTTTTTGCTTACAGCTTCCGGCTCAAACCAGAGCCCCATCTCCAGGTTCTGGTTTTTGAGGACTCTGGCCACGCCATCAAGTCCTTCAGGCAGCTTTTCCGGATTGACCGTCCAGTCGCCAATTCCGCAGCGGGAGTTGTTTTCCTGGCGGAACCAGCCATCATCCACCACCAGCAGATCCATTCCAGCCGCTGCGGCCTGGCCGGCAAGGGATTCAAGATTGGACTGCGTTGTTTGGTAGTAAACCGATTCCCACGAATTCAGCAGCAGCAGGAATGGCCTGGACGCAAAAAGCCGGCGGGAGAACAGCCCATGAAAGTTCTGGGCCATTCCATTGAGACCGCGATCATCCCAGCCCAGTATCGCCTGAGGCGTGCAGAAAGACTCTCCCGGCTCCAGAGGCCATTCCAGAAAATCCGGATGAATCCCGCCCTGGATCCGCAGCTGGCCAAAATAATCCTTTTCAAAAATTTCGGCATGCGATCCCGAGTAAATCAGGGCTCCGGAAATAATCTCGCCGTGGCCCCACCCGGCTTTTTCGTCCAGAAGCGCAAAATATGGCGGATGCTGGCTGCTCGACACGCCGCGCGTGCTTTCCAGAACCATTTTGCCATTGGGCAGCACAGTTTTCTGGACTGTTCCTTCTTTCAGGTGGGTTCCCACTAAAGACAGAACTGTCCACCTGCCTGGCTGGACTTCCAGAGAGAAGCTGACCAGATTGCGGATTATTACTCCCTGCTGCCGGCAGGTCAGTTTCTGGAAGCGGAAGATTCCGGAAAAATCCGCACAGATCCCATAGTACAGTTCCAGAACCAGAGAGGAGGCTGCATCTGCCATCTCAACAACGAGCGTCTTTCCCTCTTTTCCGATTCCCGGCATGTCATCGGGCCCAATCAGCCGGTCAATGATCCTCGCCTGCCGGAAACGGAAATCAAAATATCCACGCTTATCGGTGTTGCCTGTATTCATCTGGCTCAGGATGATGGCTGGATTTCGAAAGTCTCCCCTTCCAGCCTGTGGAAATTCATACGGAAGTTCGTCATCCGGCCGCGAAAAGCCTTCCTGGATGACTGTAAAACTGCGCTTATAAGGAAGCGGCTGGCTGCAGGTTTTCCATTGCGCAATGCGGCGGCCAAAATAGGCATGAAACAGCTGGCCATCATGGATTTCCATGACATACGATATAAAGTCATTTTGCAGGTGAATCAGGTTGTTCTGGATAAGAATGTCTGGAGTATTCATCATATAAAAGGAAGGAACCCATTCCTGGCTTCCTTCACTGTCCTTTCTTTTTATGCTTGCTAATCAGCCTCTGACTGTTTTGAGTCATTTTTATGCGCAAGCCCTGCAGAGTCTGCGAGGATTTATTATCCCTTCCCTGCTGGACTTCTTTTTATTTTCGTTCAGTCTGTTTTTATTCAGTCCTGCGTATCCAGTGCAAGAGCACAATTGCGGGCTGAGCCGGTCAGAATGATCATTACCGTCGGGTCCAGGCCTTCCGCCCGGATTTTTGCGGGATCAAATTCAATTAACAGCTCGCCTTTCGTACAGCTCTGGCCGCTGGCTGCATGAACTTTGAAGTGGCGCCCGTTAAGGGAAACCGTGTCGATGCCGATATGAATCAGGAGCTCGTCGCCATCTTCGTTTTTAAGTCCAATGGCATGACCCGTTGGAAAAGTCATGACTACTTCTCCGTCAAATGGCGCTTTAAGCTTGCCATCCGATGGGATGACTGCAATTCCCGGACCCATTGTGCCCGAGGCAAAGACGGGATCCTTTACGCTGGAAAGCTCTTCGACCTGGCCGTTAACTGGCTGGCTGATCACAAGTGTTCCCTTCAGTGCCGGCTGGCCTTCCATGGCATTGACTTCGTGGTCAATATCGCGGACCACTTCTTTTTCTTCGGTTTTTCCTTTTTGGGTTTTGCTGCCAAAGCCGATAAACCAGGTCAGCACGAAAGCTGTGGCAAAAGCAGCGGCATTAGCCAGCAGATAAATTGGAAGCATGCTGTTGAGGTAAAGCAGGATTCCCGGAATGCCGGTAATTGCCATGCCGGTGGCCTTTAATCCGGTTAACGAGGCGATAAAGCCGCCCACACCGCCGCCGACCAAAGCCATCACATAAGGCTTGACAAAGCGAAGGTTCACACCAAATACAGCCGGTTCCGTGATGCCAAGCATGGCCGATAAAGCGGAAGGATAAGCAATCTGCTTAATTTTTTTGTCTTTTGTTTTCATACCCACAGCCAGTACCGATCCGGCCTGGGCCATATTGCCGCATGAGCCAATTGGATTCAGGAAGTTCCAGCCGCCGTTGGCAAGCATGTTGATTTCCAGAAAGTTCAAAATGTGATGCACGCCAAAGATTCCCAGCAGCTGGCCCAAAGAGCCATAGAGCAGACCGCCAAGGCCACAAGGCAGAGAGAGCACCCATTCCACTGCGGTTAAAACAACCGTTTCCAGGCCATGCATAATCGGGCCGACAACAAACAAAGCCAGCAGGATTCCAAACAGCAGGGTTAGAAATGGTGTCACAATCAGGTCAATGGCATCGGGAATGTGTTTTCTCAAATACTTTTCAAAATTAGCGGCGGCAATTCCTGTCACAAAAGCAGGAAGAACCGATCCCTGATAGCCGCTGACATTCAGAAATCCAAAGAAAGTCAGGGGTGCTGCTGCGCCGCTGCCCACATCGTAGGCGCTGGGCAGAGATGGGCTGACCAACATCAGGCCCAGAACAATTCCAATGACCGGCGATCCGCCAAAGTTCTTGAATGTTGACCAGCAGACTAGAGCCGGCAAAAAAGCGAAGGCTGTGTCGGTCAGGATCTGAGTAAACAGCAGCAGGTTAGCCGGAACGCTCTGGGCTGTCAGGCCAAACAGGGCCAGTACAGCTTCCTGGGTAAGCAGTCCGCGCAATCCCATAAACAGACCCGTAGCAACTAGTACTGGAATAATCGGAACGAATACATCAGCAAACATCCGGATGGCTCTCTGGAACCAGTTGCCATACTGTACGGCCGGCTTTTGGTCTCCAGAAGTGTCCGCTGCTTTTTCTCCGGTAATTTTTACTGTTTCGTCATAAATACGGTTGACCAGTCCTGTTCCAAGAATGATCTGGTACTGTCCGGAGTTAAAAAAGGATCCTTTGACTTTGTCCAGGTTTTCAATCGCGTCCTGGTTGATTTTTTCTTTATCCTTAACAATCAGGCGAAGCCGGGTCGCACAATGGGCAACGGAAGAAATATTCTCTTTCCCGCCGGCATTCTCAATAATCTGGATCGCCAGTTCTGAGTCTTTCATTGTCTTATCTCTCTTTCTTTTTCTCTTTTATTTGTCTTATTGACCGGGACTGCCCAGATCCTGTCAGGCCGTCTCAATACGGGTCAAAACACATCTTTCCTTGCTCCAGCGTTCTGGACCATCCGGCTGGCCACATGGCAGGGGATCCTGAACAGCAGAATCCTGCAGGTCTGGCTCGGGCAGCAGGAAGCATTCATCCGTTTTGAAGAAATGAATTTCACCGGCATCCGCTTCCAGTCCCTGAATGCTGATCCAGGCTGGGCAGCTGCCAGGCAGTATCCGGGCCGACAGGATTTTTTCTCCTCCATTCAGGAACACTTCAATGCTCGATACATCCATAAACACTTCAGCCTCTTCAAGAGCATCCAGCCGGACACTTCGTTCTTCCCAGTCTTGGCTGGCCCAGTCTTTGCGAAACAGGCTGAACAGTCCAAGATTTTCATCCCAGCTGATCTGGCACTCTCCGCGGTTGAACTGGATGGAAAAAGAGTGAATCTTTTTCTGGTGCGGTTTAAGAGTCAGCCGGTAAGCCCGCTGGGGCAATGCTCCTTCTGCAAGCGGATGGGGCGTTGTGTTAAACAGTTTGCGCACTTCCCTGGCTGGCTGCTGATACAGTTTTCCGTTCTGAACATTCAGTTCCCGCGGCAGGCTCAGGCAGTGAATGCTTGGCGAGCCATCGGCCAGCTGTTCTTCCTGCCGGGCAGACAGCCGGTTCATCCAGGCCAGAAGCAGGATCCGTCCTGAGGGGTCTTTCATGGTCTGGGCAGCAAAGGAATCAAATCCATCATCAAGACGGCTGAAGTTCTGATCGAGATTGACCTGCTCCTTTGGGCAGGCGGGAATCATCTGGTAAACCGAAATGCTGTCCAGGCATTCATCAGTGTCCATGTCCCGGTTTTGCAGGCAATAGAGCAGCAGGTTCTGTTCTTTGAAGCCAACCATGTCGGGACATTCAATCATGTTTGCTGCTTTGCTTAAGCCAACGATCCGGTTAAAGGTCCACTTCTGCCCGTCCGGGGAGTCAAACTGAAGAATTTCGCCCTGTTTTTTCAGGTTTTGTGCCCCGATCAGCATCATCAGCTGATTCTCTTTTCCAAGCACTTTAGGATCCCGAAAGTGGGCCGTGGTAAACCCGGGCTGTTCAAGAACCGGTCCTTTTTTGTCAAAATGAAACCCATCGTTCGAAACAGCCAGGCATTGTTTGACTGTGCGGGCGCCGTTGTCCTTGCGGTTGCCGGTATACCAGGCCAGGATCTTCCCATCGACTTCCAGGCTGCTTCCGGAATAGACACCGTTGCGGTCATATTCCTGCCCGGGCTTGAGCGGGCTTTCGTTCTGTTTCCAGTGAATCAGGTCAGGGGATGAAAAATGCCCCCATTCCTTGTATGAATGATCCTTTCTAAGTGAGTTCCATTGAAAGTAAACGTGGTACTGGCCATTGAAGCAGACCAGGCCGACCGGATCATTCAGCAGCCCAGCAAAGGGTTCCAGATGAAACTTCTGTCTGGGACTGATCATATCTGTTTCCTCCTTCTTTCCTGAAGACGTCTTACACCAGTATTAAACTCTTGTCCCGGGTATTCCTGAAGGTCAGAATTTATCCTGTAACTTGTCAAAATCTAACTTTTCGGTTAAATATACTTTCAAAAGGACACCCTGCAGCAAAGGACTTGCAGGCAAACTGGATCGCTTACAAAAAAGCCGGAAAGACTATCCGGAAGAAAAAGATTCGCCAGCAGTCAGAAAAGGAGTGTTTATTCATGTACAGCATTCACGAATTTAAAGACCGGCATTATTCAAAAGAAGAAAAAGACAGCGCCGACCTGACGCTTTATGCAGCGGGTTATCAGGATCTCGAGCCGCAAAACCAGTACGGACCGATCGTGCGCAGCTATCATGTCATTCATTTTGTCTTCAAAGGCAAAGGGACCCTTCATATTCATCAGCGCACTTTTCCCGTTCATGCCGGACAGGCTTTTCTTATTCCGGCTCACGAACTTTCCTGGTACAGAGCTGATGACAAAGATCCATGGTCTTACTGCTGGCTCAGCTTTCTGGGTCTTCACTCCTCCCGCTATATGTCAGCTTTGCAGGAGGCAGCCCGCGATGGCTATGTCCTTTCCGATCTGGATCCCTTTCCTTTTCTGGAGCGAATCAAGGACTTTGTGGAGCATCCATCTCAGGGAATTGCTGCCTATTTTTACTCGTCGGCCCTGCTTTGCGACATTCTTGGCCTGCTGTTTGAAAAGTACCAGTCCATCAATATCCGCCCAAAAACAGATAATCCGGCTGAAAACCTTAAATACCTGATTGATATGAACATCGGCAAAAAGATCCATCTCCAGAAGGCGGCCCGAGAACTTGGCTATCATCCCAACTATCTTTCCCGCAAATTTTCTGAAACCTACGGCTGCTCTCCCAAGCAGTACATCGAGACAGTCAAGATGCGAAAAGCCCGTACCATGATAGAAAAAGGGACGGACTCGATTTCCCTTATCGCCGAATCGCTGGGCTTTTCCGACCTGGCCTCATTTTCGAAAATGTTCCGCAGCTATTTCAAGGCATCGCCTTCAAGTTTTCGCCTGGCAGAAACCAAAAAGAAAGCGGAAGATGAAAAAGGAAAATAAAAACAAAGCGGTACCCTGCCCCAAAGCAGCCCTCTGGAAAGTTATCCCGGTTTCCAGCTCAATCCTCTCCAAACCCAGTCCCGCTAAAACCAGCTGAGCAGATTGAAGAACAGAAAAAAAGAAAGAGATGTGTTCACTTTTGCGGGTACAGTTTAGAAAATGAGCAAAAAGCATTGAGAAAAGGGAGACAGGAAAAAGCATCCGGGAAAAACAAACCGAAACCCAAGGACAGACAAGACGAAAGGACAGACAAGACGAAAGGACAGACAAGACGAAAGGACAGACTGCTGTTTGCAGTCTTTGTTTCAGTCATTCTGACTGCTTCAAGCTTTTGCTTTTCCTGTTCAACCCATATAAAAAGCAGCCCGCAAGCCGGTTTGTCGGCGATGCGGGCTGCAATTGGAAACGGTATGGCGGACTGGATACATCCGGAATTCCGTTCAGATTTTGAATTCAGGGGATATTAGAGGTTGCTTGGGTTAGCCAGGTTCTGGTTGTAGTCAACGAAAGCTTCGAACCAGGCCTGCGGGTGTTTGCAAACCGGGCAGATTTTTGGTGCAGATTTAGCACGTACAGTGTAGCCGCAGTTCAGGCAGATCCAGTTTACTTCTTCCGGTTTCTCGAAAACAAGGTTGTTTTTGAGGATGTTCATCAGATCAGCATATCTGTCTCTGTGGTGAGATTCGATTTCGCCAACCAGTTCCATCCTCTTGGCGATTTCAGTGAAGCCTTCCTGTTTTGCAGTTTCTGCAAACTCTTTGTACATTGTGGAAGTTTCGTATTCTTCACCATCCCATGCCAGCTGCAGGCAGGTCATTGTATCTGGTACAGCACCGTCATGCAGGTATTTGAACCACAGTTTTGCGTGAGCTTTTTCGTTGCCGGATGTTTCGTTGAAGATGTTGGCAATCCAGTTGTAGCCTTCTTTTTTAGCCTGGGAAGCGAACCAGGAGTATTTTGTGTAGGCCTGAGATTCACCGGCCAGAGCGGCCTGCAGGTTCTTCTCAGTCTGAGATCCTTTTAATTCCATAATGATGTATACCTCCATTAGCCCTTTCAGTATATCACTACCATCAGGTCATATGGCATTTAATTCGCTTCCCAGACCCGGTTTTCGGCTTGTTATTTTCATCACAGGCTGGCTGCCAGCCTCCCATGGCAGAAGATAAAATCATGCTTTACCCTTTTTTGCTTTACTCATCGTAATTTTTCTGTTTTTAGTCCCATTTCCCTTTTAGCTATCGCCTGTATCGGACAAATTCCATTCTGTCTCTTTTCCTGAAAATGATATTATTCTGTTTTCTTTCAGCTTTAAGTTTCAAAAGCCGCAAAGCCTGTCCGGGCAGTTTTTTTCCAGCCGGCCGGCTTTGGGATGCGCCTTTGGCAGCTTGTGAAATCTCCAAGGAAAATCCGCCTGCATCACACCCTGCAAAAAGCCGTTTTCCAGGACAGAAATTCAGAAATTCATCGCCAGAAGAAAGGATTAAAGCCGCGAAAGCCTCAAAATTCAGTCCGGAAAACCAGTTTGAAAAGTAAGCATCAAATCTGGCAGACTGAAATGAGATATGGCCTTTGAGCACCCGACTGATCTGGGTCTGGTACAGCTTGCCCCAAGGTTATTTTCTGTCTCCCAGCTGCCCACAGCATGTACTGGCAAAGACATGGAGCTGTGCAGGATGGATCCAGATCTGTCCAGCCCGCCAAAAAATGACATAATAATTAGAACTTTCCCAATCAGCTGTACTATATGGGGCGCTTTTGCGGACGGCCCCGTTTTTTCTTAACCACTTCTGGCATCGGCAGCACTCCTGTCTTTTGCAGCACCTCAATTTCGCCTGGGTTCATTTTGATAAGTTCCCATTCATCTTTTATCTTGATTTTCTTGCCTCTTTGGAGAATACGCATAACCTTTTTGCAGGTCATTTTCTCCAGGAGGCCTTTTTTGTCAAACTGATCCAGAAGCCTGAAAGTAATGACAGTCGCTATAAAATCGATAAACTCGCTGCCAATTACGGAATAGTCGTCCTGAACCCGGGTTTCATCAAACTCCAGAGCGTTTTTGTAATGACGCATAACGATTTCGATCTGCCATCTGCAGCTGTACGTCTTCCAAGCCTCCTTTACACTTATGTCCACATCCGACTCAAAAACGACCGTTCCAAATCGTTCCTTTTTACTTTCATATTCTTCGACACTGTACAGTGCGCCCTGATGACGGCTCAGCCAGTCGGCTTCTTCTTTAGCCGCCCGGACGGAATCGCGAAAGCTGTACAGCCATTTGTCCTTACGATCAAGCTTTACCTTTTTATACTGCACCGGTTCAGGCTGGCCCAGAAATCCGTCACGGCCTTCCAGAACTCCCTCGAACTGATACATCTCATAATCTGCGGCTATCTTTGAACTTCTTCTTAATGGATTGAAGTAATGAAGATCTGGATTATCTTTCAAAACATTTTCGATTGATTTGGATGGAAATCCCTTATCTCCAACCAGGATTCCGTTTTTGATTCCGTTCTGGCGGACAAAGTCCTCATAGGCGGTGAGATCAAGCATGTTGCCAGGATAGCACTGGGAGCAGACAGGCTCCATTTTCTCCAGGTCAAAGGCGTAGAGAACAGAAATATCTTTACGACCCTTCATTTTTGCCTTATGAGAAAATTCGCTGAGGGTATTCTCGGTTGAATCATTGGTTTTCAGTGTCCCATCCACCAGCAGGTGATGATCAATTCCCACAGACTCAGCCCGGTGCTGCATAAAGCCGCGGATCCTGTCACAGGTTTTTCCTAAATCTTTCAAGAAAGTGCAGACCGTATTGCGGCTGATTGCGGCATCCGGAATAAGTTCAGTCAGGAAGGATTCCTCATAGCATTCCCTGAGTTCATAATTGGCAATTCCTGGATGTACTACCCGCAGTATAGCCATTACGAGGATCTTATCAGCATCGCTTTGGCAGTAGAACTGAAGAAGCTGCTCTTTCAGGTCTGAAGACAGATCATAACAAAGCTGTACAGAGGCCCATTCCTTCAGGACAACTGGGCTCATCTGTACGGATGGAATTGGATCTGGATCCAGCGGAACATATTGTCCGTTGATGATATGGCCGATTGTAGGGCCGTTAACTGGACAGTTATTACCGTTTTTGCGGACACAGCCAATACGCTGTTTCACCCCATAGCGGTCTTTGTTTTTCCCATAAGCGTAGACAACAGTATTTTTAGGTCTGGGGACGGCACGAATTTCAGCAGGAATTGACATAACAGGCTCCATTTCATATAGATTAATTATATCATTATTTTAACTTAAATATCCTATATTTACCAGTTTTTTGTCCTGAATATGAAATTTAGAAAACACGGATTGAGTTAGGAATTTGAACCAAACACATAAAATATGAAGACTCAGAATCATCAGAGGATAGAAGCAGAGCTAAGAATATAGAAAAAGGGCCGAACGAGCGGCCCTTATAGCTGGCTAATTCCATTTTTAATAAAATTGTATAGTATAGCTGATTGGGAAAGTTCTAAATAATGCATAAGGTGATTTTATGAAACGCATTTATCTGCATGGTCTTGGCCAGACCGCTCAAAGCTGGAACGATGTCATCCGCGCCTCCTCATCGGATGGCAGTCACCAGACACTCGATCTCATTGACATGATTGACTCTGCAGAGAGCACCTATAAGCAGCTGTATACAAAACTGGCTGCCTATTTGAGCAAAGAAAAAGAGCCTTTTGAACTTTGCGGTCTTTCACTGGGAGCCGTTCTGGCTTTGAACTACGCCATCAAGCATCCAAAAAAAGTCAGCTCATTGGTTTTGATCGCTCCTCAGTACCGCATGCCAAAAACTCTGCTGAAGATCCAGAATATGGTTTTCAGGCTCATGCCGGAATCAAAATTCAAAGAAACAGGTCTTTCCAAACAGAGCATGATCGCTCTTTGCGATTCCATGAAGGATCTTGACTTTTCCGGATCCCTGGCAAAAGTGAACTCTCCCACTCTGATCATCTGCGGACAGAAAGATTCTGCCAATATGAAGCAGGCCAGAAAGATGGCTGACAGCATGCCCTCTGCCGTTTTTAAATCCATTGATGATGCAGGTCATGAAGTCAATGCCGAGGCTCCCGCCTTGCTGGCAATGGTTCTTGATGAATTCTTCAGAAAAGCTTCTCAGGATGGGCTGCACGGAAATGAACCAATAAAAGACCAAAAAGAGAAAATATAAAGATATAAAGTTTGAGCCTTCCGCTTTCCTTTGAAAAACCGGATGCCCATTCAGCATGGCAGCCCTTTGCCTGGCCCTGGGTAAAAGCATTTGCAGGTTCTTTTAATAAAGCTCTCGTCTGGGTATCGGGCTGATCGCGCTGAAATTCTGGCTGAAGAAAGAAAACGGCAGAAAAAAGACAGAATCCCTGCCGGCATTAGTCCTTCTTTCTGCACGCAGTCAGGCTGAACCAGGATTTCCCGGGGAATTCTGTCTTTATCATTTCTGTTATGTTTTGATTTCCATTTTCTTCTTTTTCAGTTTTCGATGCTTCGCAGTACTGGCCAGGCGGGCTGTTTCCGCCCAGCGTATATGGCTTTCCAGACTTTTCAGCCGGCTGTTTTTGAGCCGAAGTCTCTCTGCAGCATTTCAGGTTTATTCTTCTGCCGGATCCTTTTCATATTCCAGCAGGTCGCCAGGCGTGCAGTCCAGTGCCTGGCAGATGCCGGCCAGAGTAGAAAAGCGGATGGCGTTGACTTTGTTGTTTTTGATCTTGGACAGGTTCACATTGGAAATCTCGACTTTTTCAGCCAGCTCATTGAGGCTTATCTTCTTTTCCACCATCATCCGGTCCAGATGGAGTGTAATCTTTCCCATACAAATACCTGCGGTTTCTATCCCTGCAGCCAGGCTTAAATCAGGCCTTCTGTTTCCTTTTCCAGGCTGACTCCATAGGCAAAGTACTGAGTCAGGCAAAGGACGATCAGGCCGGTAATAAAGCCGTCCATGTTCATCGACATCTCCAGCAGATCGCTGCTGCCCGTCATCTGGCTGACCAGCATCAGGACGGCACTGAAAACTAGTCCGGTCACCGGAATAGCCAGAAACAGGTAGCCAATCCATTTCAGGCGGTCAACATTTTCAGTGGTAAAGGGCGTTGCACTTTCAGAACTCTGCATAATCTGGAACGTGTAGCGGCAGATCATTGCGACCATGGCCATCATGATCGCACTGCCCAGGCAATAGATCGTAAAAATAGCAGCCGGCAGGGCATGATCCATAAATTCGATGGTAAAGCCGTAAATATCCATAACGCCTTCTGCCTGCACTTGATCATAGCTCATCAGGGAATTGACCATCTGCGGCAAAACCAGCCGGCAGATTCCGGCAGCAGTCAGCAGGGCGGCTCCGACCCAGTGGAAGATTTCCACGATTTTGACCAGGACTCTGGCGATCTTCTGAATGGTTCTGTTTTTAATCATCTGATTTCTCCTTGCGCTTGTCTGTTCGCAGGATCAGAATACCACAGATTTATCGTTTGTCGATAAATACATTTCATTTTCCGAAATTATTTTAATGTTTATCGATAATTTCAAAGATCTTTACTGCTTTTCTTTTCTTTTTTGGTTCCAGCAGGGTTTCAGGCTTGCGGCACTAATAGCCGCCAAAAATCCGGTTTAAAAGATCATAAGGAACAAACATCACATAAGGGGCGGTAAAAACAGCCAGGTACAGGGCGATCTTCTTCTGTCTTTGCAGGGGCAGGCCGCTTTTTTTCAAGGTGAAGCGGGCATTGAACCAGTAGATCAGCAAGCCCGCCAGAATCAGTGCCGGCAGGGCAGCAACGATATTTTCCGGCCAGAAATAGGGATTAATATTGGTGAAAAAAGCAGAAAGCCCGCTGGAGGAAGGCAGGCAAGGCAATACGAACATAAACAGAATCGTATTGACCAGGCAGCCAAGCCAGTCTGCACCAAACCCGGCTAAAAAGACTTTTAAGATGCTCTTTTTCCAGACCCTCTTAAAATCGCCCGTTTTGCGGCAGGCGGCATAAAGAACCAGGCTGTCGATCACAAAATTGCCGGCAATCATGACCACCCATAACACCGGTGAAAGCAGCATGAGCATGTAAAGCGGAAAGATGAGATTGTAAAGGCGAATTTCTTTTGTCCGATAAGATTTGCATGTCGTATTATTTTCCATACTTCGATAATAGCAGAAGCTGAGCGCCTGAAAGATTAAGAATTTCCTATTTTTAAAACGGAAACCCAGATTTTACAAAACGGCCCTTCCCCTGCACGGCTTTACGGCTTTTTCGTGCGGCATCAAGGATTGGCATCCGGGGGGCCTTGGGCGGCAATAAAAAAGCAGAACAGGAGGCCTGCTCTGCATGGATCTGACATAGACCGGTCAGTGCCGGTGCAGCTGGAAATTTCTGGCTTTTACTGGTCGCCGCTGGCCCAGGCGGGGATTTCGGATCCCCGGCGCACAAGAATCGCCTTCTGGAATTCGGTGGCATTGATAAACTTGAGCAGCAGGGAACATTCTTCTTTCGTGCAGCCGATCAAAATCTTGGTCAGGACCTCGCGGCTTAAAATATCCGCCTGCACAATGACGGCTGTGGCACTGGGTGAAGCCATGGATCCGCGAAAGCAATAGAGCGGAGTGCCGCCCGCTGCGCTGACCGCATCCTTGAGGCAGGCAAAATCAACAGGATAGACAAGCCCGGGATAGTCCACGCTGGCCTGTCCTTTTTTGCGGATCAGTTCCAGCTGTCCCGAAAGAATCAGCGTATCGAGTTTCTGCCAGAAAAATACATTGTTTTCCAGTTCACTTACTTTCTCTTTCATTCAAATCCCTTTCTTGTTACATTCTATCTTTCTGAAAATAATTTTCAACATCTCCGAAGACGGCATCTTTGGGATACTTGCTGAAATCGTTTTATTCCCGGCTGATGCGATCGTTCTGTATTGAATGCTTTAATTTTATTTCTTTTTTCTTTGTGCGGCCATCCGCAAAGCAGTAAAAACCGTTTTGGAACAGATTCCTGCTCATCACTGCCTGCGGAATTGCGTTTGCAGGCTAGCTGGCTGAGGACTGAAAGGAGGCTTCCTGACTGGTGCCGGCAGCCCCTAAAAAGGTCCACACATCGACGGGTTTTGCCTGGTTCCAGTCGATGGTGCTGTCCACATTCCAGTTGGAAACCGTGTGGCGGTTTTCATCGTAGCCGATTCCCGCATCCACCGGTTTTCCATCTTCAATCTTGTAAATGGCCGGCGTATACAGGAAATAGGGGAAGCGCTCCAGAAACTGCTTGCCCTGTTCCGTTGAGGAAATCAGCGTCATGTCCCCTTCGTTTTCCCGGAAGAGCTCATAGTCCGTGGTGTTGAGGACATAGACGTTATAGACGCCCGGATGCTCGGAGCGGGTCTTTTCCAGGTAGTCATTCATCGCTTTGCAGAAGGTGCATTCATCCCGTTCCACAACAAGGGTGAAGGTTTCCTTGTCATCCATCATTTTGGCCAGCTTTTCCATATCGGTCTCTTTCATCTCCAGCGGCCCAAGATTATTGGCCGAAGAAGAGCAGCCCGCAAATACGGCTGCCATGCAAAAGACCAGGAAAGCTGCCAGGGCTTTTTTCAAGGTATTGCTGATCGAAACTGTCATCGATTTTTTCTCCTTTCCGCAGCCAGAATCAGGAGCATGAGATTGTACGCTTCCTGCTCCAGCTTTTCAGGACCATGAGCCAGTGCAAAAGGAAAGCTCATCGCCCGGTCCGCCGTTGAAAACATGGCGCACACGCCCTGATCATACAGCTTCTCGCAGCCGGCAGCCATCGCCCCGCTGATGCAGATGAGCGGAACCTGGTATTTCTTTGCGATTTTTGCTACCTGGCTGACAACTTTGCCCGAAGCGCTTTGCGCATCAGTCTGTCCTTCACCGGTGAACACGTAATCGGCCTGTGCAATTTTTTCCTTTAAGCCGCCCTGTTCAAGCACTTCAATTCCGGAGACCATGCGGGCTTTAAACACGCCGCAAAGCATGCCGCCAAGTCCTCCGGCTGCTCCCGATCCGGGCAGCGCGTTCATGTCAACATGAAAGGTCTGGTCAATCTTGGCATTGAGCTGGCTCATGCCCCGCTCGACCTGCTCGATCTGTAAAGGAGACAGGCCTTTCTGCCGGCCAAAAATCCGGGTGGCTCCCTGGGGGCCAAGCAGGTGGTTGGACACATCGCAGGCGGCGATCAGCTCCACTCCTTCGGGCAGGCGGAAGCTGCGCTTGTCAATAAAAGCAATTTTATTGAGGTTTTCCGTTCTTGCCATGAGCGGCCGGCGCTGGCGGTCATAAAACACCGCCCCAAACGCGGCACAAAAGCCCATGCCGCCATCATTGCAGCCCGTTCCGCCAAGACCAATCACAAGCTTTTTAACCTTTTTATGGCGCAGCACCTCCTTGCACAGCAGCCCCAGCCCATAGCTGGAAGAAAGCATCGGCTTGCGGCGGCCATGATCGTAAAGTGTCAGCCCCACCACACTGGCCGCTTCGATGCAGGCGGTCTGCCGGGAAGCATCAAAAGCCCACAGGGCGTGAATGGGTTTTCCATACAAATCAAGCGTTCTGGCTGAATTCAGTGTGGCATCGGTGCAGCCGGCAAAAGCGCCCACCATGCCCTCGCCGCCATCCGATATCTCAAATGTTTCACAATGTATATCCGGATCAGCTTTATGTATTCCTTTTGCGATCTGGGTATTGGCCTGGTCGCTGGACATGCAGCCTTTGAACGAATCCGAAGCAATCAGTATATTCATAAAAACATTGTACAGGAATTCGCTTACAGAATTTCGATTGCCGTGTTCTTATGAGCCGGCCTGTTTTAAATTCTTACCTGCAGTCGATATAATACTGTCGTTTACATCGATATGCTGCCTGCACGCATACCCCCTGCTCTGACTGCCTGCATTTCATACCCATCCCCCAGAATAAAAACCAGAAAATTACCATCAAGCATAAAAAACAGAAGACATGAATCCTTCAGGCAGGATGAGCAGAGGGCAAAGTACCCCGTTTTCAGGCAGCACAAAAATAGTCTGGAGAAAGAAAACACAAATTATGGAACGCAAAAATGTCCTGATCATAATGACCGGCTCCATTGCCGCCTTTAAGATCTGTTCTCTGGTCAGTTCGCTGGCCAAGCAGGATTTCAGTGTCCGCATCATTGAAACAGCCCACGCTGCTGCCTTCATCCCGCCGCTGACCCTGGCTGCCCTCTCGCACCAGGAAGTGTATACGGATGAGTTCAACGGGAAAAACGAAGAAATGATTCCGCATATCGCCCTGGCCAGATGGGCGGATGCCGTCCTGGTTGCCCCGGCTGATGCCAACATCCTGGCCAAGGCCGCTGCCGGGATTGGCGACGACCTGGCCAGCAGCTGCCTGCTGGCCGTAACCTGTCCGATCCTGGCTGCCCCGGCTATGAACGTCCACATGTTTGAAAACCCCATCACCCAGCGCAACATCAGTACCCTGAAAGCGCTGGGCTGGAAAATCATTGATCCATCCAGCGGCATGCTGGCCTGCCAGGAATCGGGCCAGGGCCGCCTGGCTGAACCGGAAATCCTGGAAGAAGCTGTAAAAGCCATCCTGGCCCGTCCTGAAAAAGATGGCGCAAAAGCGGATGAATCCCATCTTTTAGCCGGCAAAAAAGTCGTTGTTTCCGCCGGCCCGACCCAGGAAGCCCTCGATCCGGTCCGCTTCCTGTCCAACCATTCCAGCGGCAAGCAGGGCTATGCCATTGCCCGCGCCGCAAAAAAAATGGGTGCTCAAGTCACTCTGGTTTCCGGACCGGTAAGCCTGGAAAAGCCGGAAGGAGTCGAAGTCATAGATGTGGTCAGTGCCAGGGATATGGAAGAAGCGATGAAATTCCAGGCGCCGGATGCCGATTTTATCATTATGGCGGCCGCCGTTGCCGACTACCGGTTCAAGGATTCGCACGACCAGAAAGTCAAAAAAAGCGGCGATCACATTACGCTGGAATTTGTCAGGAACCCCGACATCCTGGCCAGCCTTGGCCAGAACAAGAAGCCGGGCCAGGTTCTTTGCGGCTTTGCGATGGAAACCGAAAACCTGGATGCTAACGCCAGGGCCAAGCTTGAATCCAAGAACTGCGACCTGTTAGTCGCCAACAATCTTCATACGCAGGGAGCCGGTTTCCAGACGGATACCAACGTCGTTTCCCTGCTGTTTCCGGATCATACCGATCACCTGCCGCTGCTTGGCAAAGAAGAGCTTGGGGTAAAAATCCTGGAAACCATGCTTGCGCTTCAGAAAGGAAAAGAATAGCCATGCTTCTTTGTGTTGATGTCGGAAACTCGAACATTACGGTAGGAATCTTTGACGGGGACGACCTGATCAAGACGTACCGCATGAATACCAAGGTGCGCCGCACCAGCGACGAATACGGATTTCTGCTGGAAAACTTCCTGCGCGGCGCCGGGCTTGAAAACTCGGATGTCGAAGGCGTGATCGTCAGCTCCGTCGTCCCGAAAGTGATGCACTCCTTTCGCAATGCCATTATCAAGTTTTTGAATATTGAACCGCTGATCATGGGCCCGGGCGTCAAGACCGGCGTAAGCGTCCAGCTGGAAAACCCGCGCTCAGTGGGCGCCGACCGGATTGCCGATGTCGTCGGAGCGGTCAAGGAATACGGCTATCCGCTGCTGATCGTTGATTTTGGCACAGCAACGACCTTTGATTATGTCGATGAACATGGCGTCTTTAAAGCCGGCTGCATTGGCGTGGGCATCGAAACCGGCGCCAACGCCCTGTGGGCCCAGACTGCCCAGCTGCCCGAAATCGAGATCAAGAAGCCGCGCTCTGTCATGGCCAAAAACACCCAGACTGCCATGCAGGCCGGCATCTTCTACCAGTTTTTAGGCGGCTTTGAAAAAACGGTGGACGCCTACCGCAAGGAATCCGGCGTGGATTTCAAGGTTATTGCCACCGGGGGCCTGGGCCGGGTCATCTGCCAGCATACTGATGCGATCGATGTCTATGATCCCAATCTGATTTTCAAAGGCCTGAAAGCCGTCTATGAACGGACCATTGCCTATGAAAAAAGCCGGGGCCTTAAAAATTCAGCTCCCGGCACGCCGCTGCCGGTAGATGATGAAATCCCGGAACAGTCCTGAACGGTTCTTACAGGGAAAATTAAGCCTTCTGACCTTTATACTGAAGTCAGGAGGCTTTTTTATATGAACGAAGAACAGAAATACGATGAAATGGTCAGCCTCTACAACCAGGTCAATGACTACTTTCTCAAGAAATTCATGAAACTCAGCCATAACGATATGGACCGCAAAATCCGCGTGCTCAAGGAGCGGATTGCCGGCAAGACCCCGCCTGAAATCGGACCGGACTGGGATGCCGTCCAGGAAGAAGACTAGGCCGGCGTTTACGGCTTGACTATGCGGCTGCTTCGAGCTGCATCAAGGAGATCTTTTATGACAGACAACAATTCAAATTCCGCTTCCTCCTTTATCCGTGTGCCCCTGCCGGAAGAAGGCCCGACCAAAGCCATGGTTGAAGAAGCGGCCCAGCGCGTGGAACAGATGGAAGTTTATAAAGACGAGCTGGAAGAAGCCCTGCCCGCTCTTGAATCGCTGGCCCAGAAGCTGGAACAGATCCGCCAGCCCTACCAGGCGCTCGATGGCTGGTACCAGCATGACTGGCTCAAGGATTATGAACTCGACGAAAAAGGCCTGTTTGGCGATCTGCGCCGGGGTGTTTTAAGCGAGGACGGCCTGTACAACCTGTTTGAAGAATACAGGCAGCTGGCCCTGCGCATTGAAACAGTACTGGCCGGCTTCAAACCGGAATCCGACAAGCTGGAAAACAAGGCGCCGGATCCGGTGGATACTGAAGATCCGGTCCTTTAAGACCCGGCGCCCTCCCGGCTATTTGGATCGGCTGGATCATCAGCCGGATGGATTTGCCGGAAGCCCTGGCTGGTCCTGGATGCCTGGCCCATAAAATTAGCTCTTAATATTTAAAAAGGACTTCCTGCGGGAAGCCCTTTTCATTGTGATTCAGACAGAACCTGAAGCTGAAGCTTCCGGCTGGTGCATGGGTATAATTACGGTTTTGTTCTGGCGGCTGATCGCCGGTCCGCTTATTTCTTTTTCTTTACGGCCGGTTTTGCCGATGATTACTTTTACTTCTGTTCAGGCTGGATGCAGTCCATGCCGCCTTCCGGTTACTCCTGAAGTAAGAAAGCAAACGATGATCCTTCCCGGTCGATCGAGACATAGTGTACTTTTCTCTGAGCTTCAAACTTCACATCGACGTGGTTGCCGTGTTCAGGCAGGCTGGTCAGATCGAAGGAAGCGTCCTGCCAGAACAGCAGGATTTTTCCATCGTCCATTTGTTCCACGAAAAGCGCGTTGACTGCCGCCAGCTGTTCAAAAGAGGGCTGGACAATCTTTCCGTTTTCATCAAAAAGGGTCCCGCCGGAAATGGTCATGACCGTTTTATTCTGAACATCCGTAAAGCGATAGCCCTGCCTGGTTTCTTCGACTTCAAAGGTATGTTCTTTGCCGGAAAGCCAGCTGGTGATCGTACACATGCCGCCAAAATCAGCTGCATAGGCAGCCCTGGAACCGCCAGGGGCGGCTGCGCCGATTGACATGGCCAGGGCAGGCCGCATAAAAGTGCCAAGTTTGCGTGGACTGGAATATATGGTCTTCTTTTCGAGAACAACCGGGCGAATGACCTGGATGCAGGCGAAGGCTTGGCGGTATTTTTCGTGATTATTCATCGTTCCATTACTCCATCAGTTTTTTGCGAAGGCGGCTGCAAGCCAGGCGCTGGCAGACGCTTTCAGGCCGGATATCCAGAATTTCAGCAATCTGAGCGGTCGAATAGTTTTCAAAGTAAAACAGCTGCAGCAGTGCACCATCAGTTTCTTTGAGCGCACTGACCGCTTCAAACAGGGCACTTTCCTTTTCATCTTCAAAGCCAAATAATTATCTGGCTGCGCTCAGGTCGCAGCGGTTTTTCTGCCACCACAAACGGCGCAAATCCCGGGTCCGGTGATACACGGTTTTAAACAGCCAGCGGCGGATATGTTCTTCACATTCAAACTGAACGCTGCTCGGGTGATAGTGAATGAAAGTCAGCTGCAGGGCATTCTGGGCATCCGCTGCATTTTGCAGCACAGCCCAGGCCAGCCGGTACGGCTGGTTCTGGTATTCCGGAATCCGTTTTCCTGCCGGAATTCTCATAATCTGTGCAGTGAAAAGATCCTTTCACCAATACTACGATTTTCAGCGGACTTATGTGACAGATGGAAGACTCTTTTCTTCGCAAAAAAGCGAAGTTTTACAGCTAAAAATCCGCCGCATTGGACGTTTTGTCCTAAAGCGGCGGAGTAAGCTGGCGTTTGGACTTAGCGTAAACGGCGCTTTTTAAGCAGGATGGACATGCCCAGAAGCAGGCCAGAAGCCGCCAGGGCTCCCACAGCCAGGACCAGCCATTTTCCCCGCCCGGTAAAAAGGCTGGTCGCCGGTTTGGTCTGGGGTCCGGCTGGGGCTTTTCCCGTCGGACCGGGAACCAGCGTTTCTTTTTCAGTGAGGTGCGAGGTCAGGATTTCTTTTTCACTTGCCGGAGAATCCCCTGGTGTTTTTGAGGTTTGAGGAGTATCGGGTACGGGTTTGTTTTCATAGTCGATGGCCACCAGCATCGACGAATCCGGCTTCTTTTTGACGTTGTCGACATACAGGCTGCCATCCTTGTCCATCGTCACTTTGACAATGCGGTCGGAAAGCACATAGCCCTGGGGCGCGCTGATTTCCTTGAGGTAGAACGTCTGGCCAAGGCAGGGGCGAAAGCGCGCCAGGCCGGTGGCCGGATCACCGCTCACTGAAGCGGCCATCCGGGTCAGCTCCCTGTCCAGGTAGGACGCAAAGACAAATTCCTTTCCCACAATGGGCTGGCCTTCCGGGTCTGTCTTGCGAATGGCGATATCGCAAAGCTCGTTGGCCTTGGCCCGCACGGAAAGATGGGTTTCAAAGCGTTCTTCCTCTTCATTCCAGCAGGGCAGAATCGCCAGGAAACTGCCGACCAGGTCATATTCAGCCGGCTTGCTCACCGAAAACAGCCACAGGCCATAAGCCAGGTTTTCAAACACCGCCACACCCGCTTCATTGACCGCAGCCGTGGCGGCCGGCTCTGTTTTGCGGCCAGCCAGATAGGTAATGGCTTCCTGCACGGCCTGGGTGCTGGAAAAGGATTCGGTATCCAGCGTGCAGCCTTTATACGGCTCCAGCCAGTCCAGCTGGCCGCTTTCCAAATCGATGCCGGCGCAATAGTATGCTTCAAATTCCACCCCATTCCAGCTGCGGCCGCTTTTGCCCGGCTCCAGGCGGATCTCAACCGTTCCGGTCTGGTCAGCATCCGGGTCGTCCGCCGGATCGCCGGGGGCAGCGGCGATGGAAAAGCTCAGATAAAGCAGGCTGAAACTGCCCAGGAGCACGGTCAGAATCAGCAGAAAAAGACGTCGGGTCCATAGTTTGATCACAATCTGCAGCGAAGATACGTGCCTGAAGCACAAGGGAATCGCCATACCTTCCTTTCTTCCGTATCTGCCTTAAAAAAGGCTTCCCTGTTGGCTTTGGCTGCCGGTCCAGGCGGGCTTCTTTCTTCGGTCCGGTCAGCTCTCCTTCCGGCTTTTTTTCCAGAAGCCAAGTCCGGCCAGAAGTGCCAGCCCAAACAGGACCAGCGGCCAGAGCCGGAAAAACTGCTCCCGCCATGATGGAGTGCTTTTTGGTACAGACTGGCTTGCTGCTTCTGCCTTATCATTCCACTCGATCCGGCTGCCGGTTACCAGCAGCCGGTGGCTGTTGATGCCATAAGGGGTGCATGTCATCAATGTGACCAGATCCCGCCCGGACACAATGCGCAAGGCTTCGGTATTTTCCGGCAGGATCACTTCGATGGATTCAACCTGGTAAGCCAGCTTTTCTTTCGGGTTTTCGATCAGGAACACATCACCTTTACCTACTTCGTCCAGCCGGGTAAAAAGCGCAGCCGACATCAGGCCCCGGTGAGCAGAAAGAACAGCCCGGGCGCTGGGCGAGCCAACGGGCAGCGAGGAGGAAGGAAGATGGCCGGCGCCATTGGAAAGTGCCTCCTGGGAACAGCCGTGGTAAATCGGAAGCGAAACGTCAATACAGGGAATGGTCAGGATGCCCATGACCTGATGGTTATACAGGCACAGCTGCTGCTCATAGCCATTGCTTTCTGACACCGCGCCCTCCTGGCCATATTCCCCAGCCAGCCGGGCATTCCAGAGCCTGGCCTGCTCGAGCGAAGCCTCAAGGCTCGACTGGTCGGCCGTTTCGGCTTCTTTCTGCAGCAGCCGGATGGATTCAGCAGCCTGGTGGCCTGAAAACGCGGACCAGAGCGAAGGAGCCGCAGCCAGCAGCAGTCCCAGGGCAATGACAAGCCACGCCAGGCATAAACGAGGATGGCTGGTGCCGGGCTTTCTGGGACTTTGGCTTTCTGAATGAGAGTCCCTGGTACGGATAATCATTTGGGATCAGGCCTGGTCAGCCGGCTTTGACTTTTTAAAAAACAGGGTAATCAGGCCCGCGGCCATGACGGCAGTACCGCCGGCCAGGCTGATCCAGGCGGTATTGGAACCGGTCAGCGGCAGCTCTTCGCCGGAGCGGTTGATGATCTGCCCGGAAAGCGAACCTTTCTTCTCATCCCCATCCATCGATGCCTGATAGGCGGTCTGCTTTCCGTCATAGCCTTCGGTATAGGCGATCGTGCCGGTAAGTTTCTTAAGCGTCTTTTCGGTATGGCCATCCCCCTGGCTGTAGCTGTCGCGATCCGTGGTGTATTCCGGAGTAATCGTCAGCTTGATGGGTGACAGCGGGCCATGGTAGCCTTCTGGTGCCTGGGTTTCCCTGAGGTAGTACTCGCCCTGGTCCAGGCCGTAAATCTCAATGGCGCCATCGCTTTGGGTAATGATTTCACTGGCCTCTTCTGCGCCCTCAGGCACGGTATTCAGCTCATTTTTCACGATATAGGCGGTTTTTTCCTTGCCGTCTGCCGTCCGGGTTGTCCTGATCAGCGTAATTTTTTTCGTGCAGTCCTTGTCGGCATACAGCTCGAAGTGCGCCCCGGCTAACGGCCTGGCATTCTCATTGCCCTGGGGCTCGGCAACTTTCAGGCCGGAAAAATGGAAGGTAAAAGCCACAACCGTATCCCAGGGCGTAAAGCCGGTTGTTCCCTGGCCATTTGCCTCGGGATCATTGGAATACTCCAGCCGGACCTGGTTTTCAAAACCGGGACGCCCCGGATTTAAAGCCGCCGCGCTGTTGAGGTTTGCGGTATAGGAAACCGTGATTTTCTGGCCGTAGGTTTTTGCGGCCTGGTCTGTTCCTGCCGGATAGAATTCCTGGTCAATCACTGCCTTTATATCAGGGATATTGACGCTGAAGGTTTTCTCGTCTGTGGCTGTGGTATCGACTGTAAACTGATCTTTAGTCAGAACAGCTGTCTTATCGCCCTGGCTGATTTCAACTTTTACGCTGTCCGCTTTCAGGCTCAGGCACGAATCCATCCGGTCGTGAAAGTTCATCTTGTACGTTTTATAGCCCGCAATATTGGGGACTATCACTTCGTATTTATAAGGAATTGGCTGCCCGGCTTCAAAATCGCCAATATCGTTCCAGCTGGTCTGGCTGTCATCTTCTTCAATCTTCTTTTCGACTTCCGGAAAAACACCTTTCAGCGTCAGCTCTTTTGGGCCGCTGATGGTTGAAACCAGGCAAAGCGAGCCGCCAAACCCATTGGGGCTGGTCTGGTCAATCACTTCATCGACCAGATAGTAGCCTTTGGAAAGTCCCGTAAAGGAATAGGTATCCTGATCGTAATCAGCCGGGATCGTCGCTTCTTTTACCGGCTGGACGCCATCCTTGACAAACTGGTCGCGCAGCAGGGCACAAAACTTCCGGAAAGCCCCGGTATCCGGCTCCAGGCTGCCCGGATCGGCTTCATTGAGGCTTTCAATCGTCGCGATCGCTTTTTCCTGGGTCACCTTGTCCGGCTCGACATTCTCTGCATTGTCCGGCCGGTTTTTCAGCCAGGAAGAGACAGCCTGCTGGATTGAAGGCCGGGTCTTTTCGTTCCAGGAGTAGCTGAAGGCTTTGCCATCTGGCGAGATGGAAACATCAAAGATCTGGAAGACTTTGAAAATGCGGCCTTTGAGCGATCCGCTCTGGCCCGGCTTGAGGATGATGGCCGGGTTCTGGGTGCTGCCCTCCTCGTTTAAGGCAGGACTGGAAAGCTTGATGGGCCCAGGTTTGGCGGCAGCCAGCAAAGGGGTGCACGTCTGGCACAACGCCGTCAGGCATCCCATGGCCAGCGCGCTTGTCAGCGCAAAATTTCTGTTTATTTTTCTCATAATCATCATTTCCTTTGAATATCGTTTTATGGTTTGGCCAGCTGCCCGGCTTCAGCGTTTAAAGCGGATCGACCGGCCTTTTTTGGAGAACAGAAAGATCATTCCGCCAGCAGCCAGCAGCGTGCCGCCGCCCAGTGCAAGCAGCGACTGGATGGAGCCGGTATCGGGCAGCACGGGCAGCTGCTCGTTGTAAACCGTCAGGCCGATCATGGCTGTTTTCTCGTTTTCCATCTCCAGCCGGGCAAATCCGTGCGCTTCATCCAGCACCGAACTGCCCACAGTCTTACCGTTGACGGACCAGAAGGGATCCTGGCCGGTTCTGGCGGTGGCGCGGATCATGTAGACTTTCGGCTTGCCGTTGGCCATAGCCGGCAGCTGGTAGCCCTCCGGAGCTTCCAGCTCCGCCAGAAACCAGGAAGAGCCCATGGCCAGGTTGCCAAAAACCGCTTCTCCCTGCTCATTGGTCGCCACTTTGGCAGCCAGTTCGCTTAAGGCGGCATCTTTGTACAGGCCAAAGACGGCATTGGCCAGCGGCTGGTCTTTCCGGTTTTTCTTGACCAGCCGGATTCCGTACGATTCAGGCAAATCCCTGACCAGCAGGCTCTGGCCGGCCAGCTCGATCGTGCCATTGGCACCCGGCGCATCGCATTCCAGCGCTGTATCTGAAACACGCAGCACAATTTTAACCGGGTTGATGGAATAGCCATCGGGTGCCCGGGTTTCTTCAATCTGCCAGGTTCCGTTTTCTTCCAGTTCAAGAAAGGCTGTACCATTGGTATCGGTTGTGCAGCTGAAGCTTTTCCCGGAAGGGGCCGTCACCTTGAAGACGGCGCCGGCAAGCGAGAGGCTGCCCGTTTCATCCTTCTTGATCAAATGAATACCCGCCGGACGCTCCCGGATTGTTGGCGGATTGTAGGCCTGGAAGACTTCCTGGCTGCTGCCTTTGGGATCGAGCGGGATGGTGTAGAGCGTTTCGTCCTTTTTAAAGCCCTCCGGGGCTTCGATTTCCTGGATCGTAATGACGCCAATAGGAAACTTCGATCCGGGCACCCGGATTTCGCCGCTGGCATCGGTCTGCCGGATCCAGGAATTGGAGGGTGAAAGCGAGGCAGCCCTGGAAGCCTGGGCAGGATCGATCGCAAAATAGCAGATCCGGAATTTGGCTCCGGCAAGCCTTGCATCCGGCTGGCCGGTAAAGCCATTGATCTTGCGCAGCAGCAGATCGACGGTCGTATACTGCGGCGCATTTTTGACCAGAATCCGGCATGGTCCTTCCATGCTGGAATCGGCTGTCACTTCAATACGGTGCCACTGGGGGTTAAGGACATAGCCTTTGGGCGCTTTTGTTTCCCGGACCCAGTAAATGCCCGGATCAACTTCCACCACTTCGGAGGCTTCATCCCTGCCAATCGTCAGGGTCCTGACAAACATGCCCGACGGGCCGCTGGCACCTTTGACCAGCTCAAACTGGGCACCGGCCAGCGAGTAATTGCTGCCGCCGGCATTGGATATGGCCGGATTGGCATCCGTCTTGAGCACCTGCAAGGCGCCTTTGTCCGCCTTTTCCGGCGTACTCATTACGCCATAGGCCAGCGGCTGGAACCCGACCGTATCGCCCAGGCCGTTGAGCCCGGTTCCTTCAAACGTGCAAAGATATACCTTGAATTCCTTTGGCGGCTCGGGCTGGGAAAGAACGAGCCTGTAGATGTTTTCCATGCCCGGCGACCAGAGCGCATAGCGCCTGGAAAGACAGGTACCGCTGTGAGCTTCGCTGACCAGGTCGTTGGTGATAACAATCTGCTGAGCCTGGCTGTAGACGGCACCATTGAGGTTTGCCGGACTGGCCAGCAGGTTGATCGGGCCCTGATAGCCGTAATACAGGGCTTTGCGCAGCGCGGAATTTGAAGAAGAAGCAATGGACTTGACAATGGCTCCGGCGGGCGGGGCAGCCTTGACGCCATCGGCGCAGAACGCCTGGCAGCCATTGGAGAGTGTCCAGATGGAGTTGGTCAGGGCGCCGCCAAACATCGAGATATAGTTTTTCAGCTCCTTTTTCGTGACGCGCAGCGCGCCGGATGAAGCCGGGGCGGCTGCTTTTCGCATCATCTTTTTGGGAGCACCCGCCTGACGCAGGTTCGGATTAAGCAGCTGGCTGTAGCCGGGGATCGGCCAACCGGTTGGCTCATCGTCTTCCATCTGGTCTTCTTCCAGCTGTTCCTGCCGCTTTTCCAGCTCATCCGCAGGCGATCCTTCCGCCTGGATGTCCTGGTCCTCGTCTGCAAAAAGACCTGAGTCCTTTGGCTCACTGGCCTTTTGTGCTTCAAACCATTGCGCCGGCAAAAAGCCCTCTTCATCCAGCGCATCAGCCAGGCCGGCTTTCTGGGCGGTCATCAGCCGCAGGTCTTTCCATTTTTCAGCCTGCCCATTCTGGTAGTCCTCATACACCTGGTAAAAGCTCGTCCTGAACGAATCGAACAGCGCCATCCGCTCTTCCTCATCCAGGATGTGTTCATAAAGCCGGGCCCGGCCGGCCGCAGCGGCTTGCGTTTCATCCAGACCAGGTTCTGCTTCATCCTGCCTGTCTGCTTCATCCAGGCTGGGATCCTCTGCCAAACCGGCATCCGGTTTTTGTTCTTCAGCCGGCAGGTTTTCATCTTCGCCCTGGCTGCTGGCCTGCGAGCTTGCCAGGCTGGGACTTTCTTCCCGGTTTTCCAGCACAGCGGCTGAAACTGTCCCATCACTCCAGTCACTTTCCGGCCCGCTCTTTTCGATCTGGCTGGCCGTCCATTGGCTGACCATCTGGCCAAGCGATGAGAAAAAAGGTGCCACCTGCTTTTTGCCGGTGTCCTGTACCATTGCGGATGAGGCATCAAAGGAGGAATCCGGAGATCCTGCCTCTGGCGTGCGGCCATCCGGATTCAGAGTGGAGTCAGCCTTTGAATCCTGGTTATCCGGCTCTTTCTTCCCGGGCTGCTTTTCGCTTTTTTCAAAGACGGCCTGGATGGACAGGTCTTCCTGAAATTCCAGCTCTTTTTCATAGCGCTCAAGGCCGGCGGCTTCCTTAACTTCCTGGCCGGCAATCTGCAGCGAAGCAATGTGCGCCTGCTCATCGGCCGCCAGGTACACTTTTACCGGTTTATCCAGATCCAGGACGACTTGCCGGCTTTCGTCTTTGCATTCATACTTCCTGTCCTGCTGGACCAGCGTGGTTATTCCTTCGCCCTGGCTGTCGATCTGGACGGAAGCCGGCGGCGATCCGGAAAGCGGCCAGAGAAAGAGGCTGGTAAAGCTGAGCATGCCTGCCATGCCCATTTTGAACATTGCCTGAAACATACAATTCTTCCTTTCCATGCCTGGAGTGATGGCCCCAGGCATTACCCGCCTGCACAATACATTTTTCAATTTAATTCGTAAACTATTATTTAAAAATTATTTTTTGTGGATTTGTCGGTGAGGAATGGGAAAGTCGGAGGATGTTCCGGTTTTATTCCCTTTACCAGGAGCAAAAAAGTCACCGCCTTTTCCCGTCTGCCAGCCGCTTCGTCTTGAAAAGCTGCCTTGTACCCGCCTGAGCCGGTTTTTAAGCCCTGAACCGGGCGGTTTTGTCCTGGCGGGATGTAGTTTAAAGACTTTGCGGCATGGGACTGGCTTGCGGCTTTTTCGTGCCGCGTTTACGGGAAGCTTTGGGGAATTTTTAAGGCCGAACAATTTTGGCCGGACATAAAAAGAGGCCGGCAAAAAGACAGCGGCTGCCGGCATACGCCGGTTTTTGGCACGCAAAAAGGCCTCCATCACAAAAGTGACAGAGGCGCTGGTCAGTTCTGGAGATATGATTTTGTTTTCTGGCCGATTTTTTCTGCCAGCATTTCGAGCACCGGCACGTCAATGCCAAGCTGCCTGGCTTTAGGGATGATCGTTCCGGAAAACAGGTCGAGTTCAACCGGGCGGTGATGCACAATGTCCTGGGCCATGCTGGGCATGGAATCCGGATCAAGGCCGGCAATACGCTTCATCCAGTTTTCCAGGCTTTCTTTGCCGGGATCTTTGCCCATGGCCGCCAGGACCTGGCGCGTTTCTTCCATCGCCTGGCGGAAAAGATGGTTAAGCCTGGGATCCTGACTGACCTGCCCATAGGTTGCCCCATAGGCTGCACACACCTGGTTGATGCCGCAGTTGAGCATCAGCTTGCGATACTGGTCCAGCAGGATATCCTGTGAGTGAATGTAAGGGACCCGGCAGGCTTTAAACAGTTCTTCAACCTGCTTCGCCGCCTTTTGGCGCTCAGGCTTTACTGCGCCAAAAACAAATTCGCCTGGGGTAGTAAAGTGGAGCTGCTGGGTATGGGGATCATAGCGGGAGTCCATTCCCTGGGCAATCGTGTGCAAAACGATAGTGTGCGGAAAGGCTGCTTCCAGCTGGTCTTCGCTGGAAATCCCGTTGATGCCGCTCATTAAAATGGTGTTTTCATCGATAAAAGGCCGGGCTTCTTCGATCGCTTCATCGAGCGAATAGCCTTTGCAGGCAAAAAAGACCAGGTCGGCTTTGGGCAGCTTACCGGCTTCTTTGGGGGTGGCATAGCTGCAGCTGCGATCGATCCCGTTGACCCTGACCGGCTGGCTCTGGTAGCGGGCTTTGCGGTTTTCATCACAGATAAAGGTGAGCGACCCCTCAGGTAAAGCCCGGTCGAAAAAATCGCCAAACGTCAGGCCGACGGCTCCCCGGCCGCATACATAAATATGAGGCTGGTCTGTATTATTCAAGGCCATTGACGATCTCATCCTCCAGGGCTTCTTCACCCGAGCGGGTCTGTTCTTCCTTGATCTTTTCATCAATAACGGCTTCGGGATTCCACTCGCGCGCATCATCGCGCTCGTCGAAATGCTTCAGCTCTTTCTTGTTGGCCTTGTCATAGCCATCATCCATGGCATTGGCTGCCAAGACGAAGGCGTTGACTTCATCAAACAGCTCTTCCTCATCCTTTGGCGGCGTGAAGGGCTTTTCTTCCAGTGCATTGTCCGCTGCATTCTGGACCTGGGCCAGAACGCGGGCGGCATCGGCCGTATTTTGAGCTTCCTGGTCAAATTCGCGTTCGACATCGACCAGGGCACCGGCTTCTTCGGTAAAAATGCGGGCTTCTTCCACAGTTCCCTGTGCTTTCTGCTCGATGGTGTTCTTATTTTCCTGTGCCATTTTTCTTTTTCTCCTTCAGGCTTTTTTTGTAAGCCTCAAGCTCGTCTTTTTTGCAGAACGACTGGAAGGGGCATTCCATGCACTGCGGCTTCTTGGCGGTGCAAAAGTAGCGCCCAAAAAAGATCATGTCATGATGGCCCTGGTTCCAGCGTGTCCTGGAGATTTCCTGCTTCAGTTTTTCTTCAACTTTTAAAGGATCATCGCCCAGATCCGCCAGTCCCAGGCGCTTGGACACCCGCTCCACATGGGTATCTACCGCAAAGGAGGGAATATCAAAGGCCACGGAGCGGACAACATTGGCCGTCTTGCGGCCGACTCCGGGCAGCGACTGGAGATCTTCATAGCTGGAAGGAACAATGCCGTTAAAGTTTTCTTCCAGCGCCCGGGAAAGGGCGATAATATTGCGGGCTTTATTGCGGTACAGCCCGATCGTGCGGATGGCCTCTTCCACGTCGGGCAGACTGGCATTCATCAGGCTTTTGCTGTCCGGCCATTTCTGGAAAAGAGCCGGCGTGATCCGGTTGACGGACGCATCGGTTGTCTGGGCGGAAAGCACAACCGCGACGAGCAGCTGGAACGGAGTTTCATGATACAGCTCGCATTTCGCATTGGGAAACAGGAGCTCGATGGCATCGAGAATCTGGTCGCCGTTCATCGTCTGCCGCTTTCTATATCCGCCGCATCGAGTCCGCGCCGCTTCCAGTCATTGAGCATGGCTTCAATGTAGCTCACCGAGCGCTTGCCGTAGGCTGCGGCTTCATCCAGGGCCCGCAGCACCATGTCTTCCTCGTATTCATCGCCCAAAGCCAGAATCCGCTCCATCTCGCTTCCGGAAAGCGGCCGCCCGAATTCGCTGGAAAACTCGCGGATCAGCGTCTGGACAATCGGCGAGCTGCTCATCGGCTGGCTCTGGCCCACATCGGCCAGTCCTTCCAGCGAAAAGCGCACCTGGCGGTTGAGAAAGTCAATGCCTAAAAGCCCTTTGGCTGACAGGGAGGAAAAGGCCGTATCCAGCTCGCTTTCGCTCAGGTTGGTTTTGGCGCCAATCGAGTCCGGGGTAAGCAGCTGGCCGGTTTCCTGCATGAAATTCATCACCATGATGACCAGAAATTCATTGGGCTCAAACTGGTAGTCTTCCAGATGATCCATGATCCAGTAGTAGCGGTTAAACCAGGGACTGGACCAGTCTTTACGCTCCGGCATTGTCGGTTCCCCTTTCATAGACCCAGTCCAGCGTGTCGTAATCCAGCATCAGAATCCTGTTTTCAGATTCCAGCTGGTAAACCGGACCGGAATAGCCATAGGCGACAAAGGCCGTGCGGACATCCATTCCGTAGTCGCTGGCGGCTTTCGCTCTGGCTTCATTATAATTCAGCGTGGAGAGTTCTCTTGTCGTGATGATTGAGCCGGTCGAGTCAAACCAGTACAGCTCTTCATCGGTGTAGCCCTGCCACGTCACATATTCAAACTCGGCTTCCTGCAGGCCCTGAATCTCAGGCACTTCCTGCTTGATGGCCTCCTGGACCCGGGCGATTTCTTCATCATGTATGCGGGCGGGGCCGCTGATAAAAAGAGCCCACAGGCAGGCAATCATGAAAAGCAGCAGGACAAAAAGGCCAAGCGTTACGGGCCAGCCATAAACCCGCTTCGCTTTGGGCGCTATTTTCCGGCCGCCTGGCTGGACATCGCCTGGCAAGGCGGCCTGGCCTGCCGCCTGCTGGCCGGCGGATGAAGCGGCCTGAATGGATTTAGCCTGCTTTTCTTTTTTCCGGCGAACCGGTCTGGGACCGGTGTTGGTGTTTTTGCTCATAGATTTTATTATACGTGTCTGGCCACCCGGGCGCATAGCCCGACAGTCAAAAGACGCAGGAAGACGAAAAGCCATGCCGGCTGAAAGTCTTCCTGCGTAAGGGGTATTGTTGTGTTATGCAGATGTGGACCCGGTTTTTAACGGAATTGGCTTCTGGTTTCAGGCCGGTCCTGGTCTTTCCTGGTCTTCAGTTTCTGGTGCAGAAGGCTTCAAGGAACTCGGCCGCTCTGGCAGAAGATTCCAGGGTAAACTGGTCAAATTCCATCGGGTTGTCGTCATGGACGACAACATCCGAAAGCGTGCGCAAAATCAGGAATGGAATGGAAAATGCCTGAGCAGTCTGTGCTACAGCACCGCCTTCCATTTCGGAACAGGCGGATTCTGGAAAGCGGCTCATCAGCTTCTCGTAGTCTTCCGGCCTGGACATGAACAGATCCTGGGTAGCAATCGCGCCGGTCATCCAGTTAATGTCCGTGCGGCCGGCGGCTTCCATAGCCCGCTTGAGCAGGTCTTCATCCACCGGGAAGCGCAGCCCGATGCCATCTTCGCCATCGATTGGCGAGGTGTCAAAGTCAGCCTGAATGGCCTGGTCGGAAATGACCAGATCGCCCACATGCTGGGATTTTTTCAGGCCGCCGGCTACGCCGATGGAAATCAGGCAGGAAGGCTGGTAAAGCTGGCACATGAGGGTCGCTGCAATCGCGGCATGCACCTTTCCAACACCCGACAGGGCAATCACCAGTTCCTCATCCTTGAGATATCCGCTTCGAAATTCCACTTTGGCTACTGTCCGAGTGGAGACTTTGCTCATCCGTGCCGTAACGGCATTGATTTCTTGGGGCATTGCTGCAATCAGACCGATCATGTCTACCTCTTTCCAGGCATCTGTGATGCCGCTTCTTCTCAATTCTCAATAGCTGTATTTCAGGATTTGCCTTTGCTGGAAGCGCCTTGCGGCCGGTTTGGGCAGCCGGCTTCCAGCCACGTGCTGCCATCATGAGACAGGTCGATGGGCTTGTCTTTTTTCTGGCAGGCAAAAAAATACTTCTCGCACGTTTCCATCGGCTCCCAGCCAAAATCGCCGCGCACATCAATGACTTCAAAGCCGGCTTCTTCCAGCCATTCCTGAAGCTTTTTGGGCGCATAGACCCGCTGGAGATGGTGTTCAGCCACCGTGCGATCCGGCAGGTAGAAGGCAAAATCCTGGTAAATCAAATCTTCGCTGGCGCTGATGATCCACTGCACCTGCGTACCGTCTTCAAATGTTCCGGTTTCTTCATAGTCCTGGGCAAATTCATCCAGCCTGGCCAGGCCGTGCGAATCAAACAGGAACAGTCCGCCGCTTTTTAAATGGTCATGGACTTCCCTGAAGAAATCCCGGACTTCCTGTTCTTCAATCAGGTAATTGAAAGAATCGCAAAAGCAGCCGATTGCATCGAAGCTGCCAAGATTGGACAAGTCCCGCATGTCCTGGTGCAAAAAGTGCACCTGGCGGGCGATATCCTTTTTCCGGGCTTCTTCAAGCATGGCTGCAGAAAGGTCCAGGGCAGTGACCTTGTGGTTCAAAGCCAGGCGCTCGGTAATTTCACCGCTGCCGCAGGCCAGTTCCAGAAAGTCTTCTTTCGGGCCAAACGACTCAATCCAGTCGACCCAGTCCTGGCTGGCCTGCTCATCGCGCACCAGGGCGTCGTAGTAATGGCCAAGGGTTTCGTATTGTGCCATTCGAACCTCTATTCTATGGTTTCTTCTTTATATTTCTGTTTTTATTGCCGCTTTTGTCGCTGGCCGTCTTTGCCGCCTGCTTTTTGGGGCAGGACAGCCTGAGGACTAGCCTTCATAGCGGGTAACCGGGCATTCTTCATACAGCCGGTCCAGGGAATACAGATCCCGTTCCCCCGCGACAAAAAGATGGATCACAATATCCTTGAGATCGACCAGGATCCAGCGCGACTCGGAAGAACCTTCCATGCGGAAACTTCCATTCCAGCCGGATTCAAACAGCCGGTCCTTGATATTCTGGGCAATCGCATAATTCTGCTTGAGATTGTCGGCGCTGGCCACAATCATCGTATCCATAAACGGTGTCAGCTGGGTCGTGTCATATACTTCAATGTCATGGCCCTTCTTTTCGCTGATCGCTTTACATACAAGTTCAGATACTTCCATTTTTCCGTTTCTGCTCCTTTTCCAGGAAGGCTTTGTTCTCCGCCTTGACTAAGAGAAAGCCGTTGTATAAATCGTGCAGGCAGGTATTGTACAGGCCTGAAGAATCGTATCCGCGCAGCGGGTCAAGCTTGTCCGAGACATAGACCATCATGGCGTAGGGATCATAGCTGGTGCCCTTGACATGGTTGCAGATCGCATTGCGGATCATCGGGTCATGAATGCCGTACACCCGGTCGACCACTTCGGAGCCGACATAGCCATGCCATATCGCCTGGTGTTCATTGATCGCCTCGGGAAAGCAGGCTTCAATCCATTTCTGCTGCTCCGCCTTGTCAAGATCCTTGGCAATATCATGAAACAGGCCGGTCAGCCATGCCTTGTGCTCGTCATAGCCATGGGCCCTGGCCAGCTCCCTGCAAAGTCTGGCTACGCTGTTGGAGTGGGCAAAGCGGGCTGGATCCATCTGCGGCTTGATCCAGAAGACCAGGTACAGCTCGTGATCGAGGATGTACTGGCGCACGGCTTCAGGCATCAGGTTCAGGCGCCTGCCCTCACGGATCTGGCTGGACGAGACATCCACCGGCTCCATGGGCAGGCGGATAAAGCCCTGCGGTATGCCTTCTTTTTCCAGCCGGTCATCCCGGTCGGCCACCGCAAACTGGGCCAGCCTGACCAGCTGATCCGCATCTTTCCACTGGTCAAACTGGGCGGCCTGGTCGGCACCTAAAAGCCAGACAAAGTCAATGTCCGGAAAGCGCTCGTTTAGCGTTTTGAGGGTATCAATGGTGTAGCTGATGCCGTTGCGCTTGAGCTCGATATCGCAAATCCTGAATTTTGGATTGTCTTTGCACACGATGCGCAGCATCGCCAGGCGGTCCAATGCATGGGTCAGCACCCGGTGCTTGAGGGGAGACTGGGCTGCGGGGATAAACCAGACTTCGTCCGCCCCCAGTTTTTCAATCGCTTCATTGGCCATGGCAATATGGCCGTTGTGGACCGGATCAAACGATCCGCCAAGAAGAGCGACTTTCTTTCTCATTTGCTGATCCCCAGTTTATTGGCCTTGCTTTGCCGGTAAAGCGTGAAGGTGCGGCCAATGACCTGGATCACTTCGCTGCCGGTCTGGCTGGCGCATTCAATGGCAGCTTCGCGCACGCTGATCGTGCTCGTTTTCTGCATGGTGACTTTTACCAGCTCATGCGCTTCAAGGTCGGCATCAATGCCGTCAAACAAAGTCTGGGAAAGGTTTCCCTTCCCAATCTGGATCATGGAGGGCAGCTGCATAGCCAGTGTCCTCAGTTTCTTTTTATTCTGTGCGCTCAGCATCAAATCATCGCCTTTCGAAATGTAACCTGAATGCCCTTGTGGGCTTTAACCGTCAGCTCCCGGATATCGCCCGAGACGCAAAACCATCCCAGCCCCTGAATCACGACATCCATCTTCTGCCCCGGCTTGATTTTCGGGGCATGCCATGTGCGCATAGTGTCGAGCGATTCATCCAGGGCAGGCGAAAGCATTTCGCCTAAATGCTCATTCCACAACCGGTCGGCATCAGCCAGCTTGCCGCGGTGAATGGGCAGGCTCAGCGAGAAATAGCCGACAATGTTGGCCTTGCCGCTGCACACGACATCCATGCGGGCCAGGCCGCCGGCGGCAAAGGACTGGTCTTCATAAATCTGGCTGACAAAGGGCTTGAGCGGCTTAGTGGGGATGACTTCCTTGAGCTTGTCCCCCTCCAGCCATGAAAGCACCGACTTGTCATTTTCCAGGCCGGGCGTGTCGTAAAGCCGACGGCCTTTCCAGTCCCGTTCAATGACATCCAGGGTTGTTCCCGGGTTGCGGGAAATGGTCAGCTCCCTGGAGCCAAGCAGCTTGTTGACCAGGGTGGACTTGCCCGAATTGGCCATGCCCATGAAGATGACATCCTTGTTTCTGGCATACCGGTTTGCATCGTCCTCGATTTTTTCGAGGATTTCTTCGCACTTGCCGCCTTCTTTGGTCATGTAGCCGGCAATGATGATGTCCTTGACTTCAATATCTTCCTCGCGCAGGCGCTGTTCGACATATTTTTTGATCTTGGCATCGGTCAGCGTTGCCGGCAGGATATCGCGCTTGGTCAGGATCATGATGATATCCTTGCCCGGAATCCTGCGGTTCAGGCGGCTGACCAGGTTGCTTTCCAGGTTGAACAGGTCGACGGTCCAGAACACCGTCCCGTCCAGACTGTTGATTTTTTCCAGCGTGCGCGCCGTTTCAATTCCCTGCTGCATGCTGATGGTGACATCTCCATAGTGGCGCATCTTGTAGCAGCGCTGGCAATACGAAGCATCCAGCGAGGGCACATAGCCGATGGCTTTTGGATCTTCGTTCTGCAGGCGGACACCGCAGCCTTTACAGTATTCTGACATGCTGACCCCTCCGTTTCAGTTTTCCCTTTCTCTCCAGGCGGCCGTAAACAATATTTTCAACCTTCCGCAAAATCTTTGTATCCATTCTCTCATCCTGGGTTAGCGGAGAGGACAGGATGGTTTTTACCCCCGCCAGCTGCCCGCCCAGAATATCGGTAAACAGCTGGTCGCCAAAGACCGCCGCCTGGGCGGGCTGCAGACGGTAATGCATCAAAACGCGCCATATGGAAAAGGGCAGCGGCTTGCACACAAAAGTCTGCAGATGAATATCCGGGTAGCCGTGCAGCACCCGCTCGACATGCTTTTTCGTGTTGTTGGTAAACAGGACCGGGATCATGCCGGCCTGGATGAGACGGTTTAAAAACTCGACGGCCTGCGGTCGGATGGCAGCATCCTGTTCCGTAGTCAGGGTGTTGTCAATATCCACAAAAAGCAGCCGGATCCCCTGGTTTTTCAGGTTGTACACATCGAGGCTCTGGTAAGAATCGACGGCATAATCGGGAAGAAAGAGATTCATTCTTTTCATTTTAGCGGGCATTTTGCCGGCTTGTCAAAGCGGTCCATCAGGGCCATGGCACAGCGCAGGCCATCGATGGCGGAAGTCATGATTCCCCCGGCATAGCCGGCCCCTTCGCCGCATGGGTAAAAGCCCTCAACGCTGGCCAGCAGCGTTTCCTTGTTTCGTAAAATGCGGATGGACGAAGAGGAGCGGGTTTCTACGCCGCTCATGACTGCTCCATCCAGAAAGCCCGGGACCTTCTTTTCAAAGGCAAGCAGGGCTTCCTTCAGGGAAGAGGCAATCGGCGCCGGCAGCAGCGTATTGAAATCGGCAAAGACCGTTCCCAGCGCGTAAGTCGGCTTAACCTGCTCGAAATGATCGGACAGTTTTCCATCGACAAAATCGCTGGCCAGCTGGACGGGTGCTTTATAGCTGCCGGAAAGATCAAAGGCTTTCTTCTCCAGCTGCTCCTGATAGTCCAGGCCGCCAAAAAGTTCGGGTCCCGTATCGCTGGCATCGACCTGGACCAGCAGGGCGGCATTGGCGTTTTCGCCCGCCCGGTCCGAATAGGACATGCCATTGACAACCACAGTATTTTCTTCGCTCGATGCGGGGATGACATAGCCGCCCGGGCACATGCAGAAGCTGTAGACGCCCTTGCCGGTCGAGACAGTATCGGTCAGCTGGTACCTGGCCGGAATCAATGCCGGATCCGCAGCCCGTTCCTTGAGCATGGCTTTATTGATGAAATCCTGCAGATGCTCAATGCGCACGCCAACCGCAAAGGGTTTGGCTTCCATGACCAGGCCGCGATCAGCCAGCATGCGGATGGTATCGGAGGCCGAGTGGCCAATGGCCGCGATCAGAGCCTGGCAGCCGATCCAGCCATGATCCTGGACATGAATGGCCTTGAGCCTTTTCTGGCCATTGGCGTCCTTTTCAATTTCCAGATCATCCAGCTTTGCCTGGAACAGGAACTCGCCGCCCAGCTTTTCGATTTCCTGGCGGATGCCTTTGACAATGCGCACAAACCCGTCGGTTCCGATATGGGGATGCTGCTCGTAGAGGATATCGCTGGTGGCCCCAAAGCGGACGAGCTCTTCAAAGATTTTGCGGGCTTTGAGATCCTTAGAGCGGGTAGTCAGCTTGCCATCCGAAAACGCTCCGGCCCCGCCCATGCCAAACTGGACGTTGGATTCAGGGTTGAGAATGCCCTCTTTCCAGAAGGTATTGACATCTTTGGTGCGCTCGTCGATTTCCTGTCCGCGCTCCAGAACCAGGGGCTTGTAGCCCATCTGCGCCAGAAGCAGCGCGGCAAACATGCCCGCCGGGCCGAAGCCGGCCACAACGGGCCGGTTTTCCAAAGGAAGCACGCCTTTGGGCGTGAATTCAAAATGCTCATCCGGAGCGCGGACGACATCTTTTTTATGCAGGTACTTCTTTTCATTTTTCACTTCGGCATCGATTGTAAAGGAAAAAAGGACCTTTTGGCCCCTGGCGTCCAGCGACTTGCGATGGACTTTCCAGCTTAAAAGATCCTGTCTGTTCATTTTTAGTTTTTTAAGAAGCGCCGCTTCGATGCCCTTGGCGCTTTCGCATTTTACCTGAAAAATTCTGATCATATTTACATTAGCCAGTGCAGCCATGAATACTTCGCGCTTAGCCGGATAATCGCGCTGGCAAAAATCTGGGAGCAGGCCAGCGTTCCCAGGTAGACAACCAGGTGGACATTCGGGAGCATCAGCAGCAGAAGGCGGGCAAACAGAATATGGCTGACATAGATGAGAGTAGCTTCCTGCCGCAGGGTTCTGTAGTAAGGCCGGTTTGGAATCCGGATCTGCAAAAGCATGTTGACCAGGAAATAAAGAGCCGGGATGAGCATGAGAAACATGCAGCTTTTATCGGTCAGAACCCCAAGCGCTGAGTAAAGAGTTACCTCCAGTATCATGCAGATAAATGAAATTGCAAAGCCCAAAGCACAGGCTTTCATCGCCGGCCGGCGGGTACGGGCAGCCGCTGCGCCGATGACGATAAAGACAGGCGCGAAGAAAAAACCGTCCCTGGCCGTGCCAAGCACCTTGATGATAAAGCCATACACGATGGAGACGCCCGGAACCGTTTCCCAGAACGGCCCGAAGATGTTGATCAGCCAGCCGACAAGGTAAAGGATGAGCGAGATTTCCAGCGCCCAGGCAATTCCCTTCTTCTCATAAAGCATCCACACAATGACCATGCCAAGCATCAAGGCCGGCAAAAACCACAGGTGGTAATACGAACCATTCAAAAAGAAGTCCCGGATCCAGCCAAGCAGGCTCATGAACGAGAATCCTGCCTCGGCATAGTTCCAGATCGTGTACGGCAGGTAAATCACCGTCCAGATCAGGTAGAGAATCCCGATCCGCTTGAACCATGTTTTCAGCCGCTCCATCGACTCTTCCCTTTTATCGCTCTGGCGGCTTACCTTGCGAAAGAGGAAAAAGCTGCTGCACACAAAGAAAAACGGTACAGCCAGACGGCACAGCGTCGAGATAAAAAACAGGTTGAACGAGGGCGAAATATCCACAAACGGAAAGGTGTGGATCGCCACTACAAGCATTGCACAGATATATTTTCCCAGATCAATCGCCGGGTACTGTCGAGGTTTTTTCAAGACTGACCTCCTGTTCCTTTAATTTTTCCTGATACTTAATTATTGATCTGCAGTCCAAAACCAATGGCCTGCAGACCGGTACGGGCTGTCCTCAAAACAGCCCTTTTCGCATTCTACCATAGCAGATTGCCTGCTTTTTCTTTCGTTTTAAACACGAATCCGGCAGCCAAAGCCGGATTGTGAAATGGCAGGTGCCAGGGATGCGAAAAAAGGACTGCCGGCCGTTTTTCCAGGCTTTGCGGCAGTCGGAATATTGTGTTTTCTATTGCCCTGTTCTGGCTTCTATTGCTTTATGCTGCTTTATGCTGCTTTATTTTGCTTTTGAGCAGGGCGGCCGGCTTTCTTCTTCCGCCTTGTTTTTCGTTTTATAGACCCGGTCAACGCGGCTTGCCAGGGTGGAAAGCGTTTCGTTATTGATGGTTCTGGCCAGGCGGCTGATGGCATCAATTGTCAGGATATTGCCGCCGTCTTTTCCAACCAGCACTGCCATGTCGCCTTCTTCAATATCCTCAAAGCCGGTAATATCGGCCATGCACTGGTCCATGCAGATATTGCCGACGATGGGCACCAGATGGCCCCTGATGGAAACCATCAGGTTTTGATTGGAGCAGGCCCGTGAAAGGCCGTCGGCATAGCCGATGGCCAGCGAGGCAATGCGGCGCGGACCCTGGCACGTATAGTGGCGGCCATAGGATACCGTTGCGCCATCGGGCACAGTCTTGACCAGGGTGACCTTGGCTTTCAGCGAGAGAATCGGGATAAAATCCGGTGCGGTGGCAATCGGGATTTCATCGTCGCTGGTCACGCCCATATAGAGCAGTCCCGGCCGGCAGTAATCCATGCCTAAATCCTTGTAGTTGAGAATGCCGTAGGAATTCTGGATGTGGCGCAGTCCCGGATCGATGCCATCCTGCTTCAGCCGGTCAATCACTTCATTGAACAGGTCAATCTGGTGACGGGTAAAATTCCGGCTTTCAAAACCTAAATCATCGCTGACGGGAAAATGCGAGAAAATGCCCTGCACATCCAGTCCCTCCAGCGCATACACATCGCGGATCTTTTCGTATTGCCTGGCTTTGTCCTGATACAGGATGCCGGTGCGGTTCATGCCGGTATCGACCTTCAGGTGGCTTTTGACTTTTATGCCGTGGGCCTGGCCATAGTCTGAAAGCTTGCAGGCATAGTCATAGCCCACCAGTGTCTGGATCAGGTCGTTTTCCACCAGGTCGCCAAAGCGGGCCGGCGGGGTGTAGCCCAGAATCAGGATTGGCTCGTCAATGCCCTGCCGGCGCAGATCCAGCGCTTCCTGAATGCAGGCCACCGCAAAGAACCCGACGCCGGCATCCCGCAAAGCCCTGGCACAGGCCGCGGCGCCATGGCCATAGGCATTGGCTTTGACGATGCCGATAATTTTTGTATCGCCGATCAGCTTCTCAATTTCCCGGACATTGTGCTCAATAGCATCCAGGTCGATTTCTGCCCAGGCGCGAAGGGCAGAAGCATCTCCATCAGCCGGGGTATGGGATCCGGCTGAATTGTCCGCATCGGGGTGCAGCGAAAAGGACTCGATCATAAGCTGATTTCTTTTTCCATGGCCAGGGCAACCAGCGCGTCAATCAGGTCGCCAAAAGCCAGGCCGGATTTGGCCATCATCGTCGGATAGCGGCTGGTCGAGGTAAAGCCGGGAATCGTGTTAACTTCATTGATCACAATGTCGCCGTCATCCTTGATAAACATGTCGACCCGCGCCATATCCCGGCAGCACAGCGCCCGGTACGCTTCCTTGGCCAGCTCCTTGGCCCTGACTGCCTTGTCCTGAGAAATGCGGGCCGGGCAGTAGATCGCCGAATCCTTCATTTCATATTTGCCTGCAAAATCAAAGACTTTGCCGGCCATTTCGATTTCATCAATTTCACCGGTGCGCAATACATCATCGCCCATGACTGCGCAGCCGATTTCAAAGCCGTCAATCGCTTTTTCAACCAGGACCTTGCCCCGGCCATCATATTTATAGGCATCTTCCACAGCCTCATCAAAGTCTTCTTTCGAATCGACATAATGAACGCCATAGGAGCTGCCGGCATTGCACGGCTTGACAAACCAGGGCAGCGGCATTTGCGCTTCAATCTCTTCAAAGGACGGATTGTCCTGGTTTTTATGCAGGCAGATATAAGGCGCGGCAGGAATGCCGGCCTGGTCAAACAGCCGGTGCATAACTTCCTTGTCCATGCAGATGGCCGAGCCTAAAATATCGCAGCCGGCTACCGGCAGGTCCAGGACCGTCATCATGCCCTGGATGGCCCCGTCTTCCCCGTTCTTGCCATGCAGGATCGGGAAGATGCAGTCCAGGCTGATTTTTTCCTGGCTGTCCAGGTCAATGATTCCTTTATGCACCCATGCAACCGGGGCGGCGTGTTCCTTCCAGTGATCATGTTCGAGATCGTCAATGCTTCCCGTATAGCGGTAGAAGCCGCCTTCCAGGGAGATTCCGATCATGACCACTTCATATTTTTCAGGATGGATGGAGCGTAAAAAGGAAGCAGCAGAATGCAGCGAAACGCTGTACTCGCTCGACTGGCCTCCAAAAATTACGCCAAGACGAACTTTTTCCATGCGGTTTTCTCCTTCCAGCAGCCCGCGCACGACTGTATCCATCGCCATGGCGCGGCTGCCTTTGACCAGAACTGCAGCATTAGCTTCGCCATACGGCTGCAATGCCTCTAACAGTTCCTCTTTTGTATCAAAGTGTTTTTTCTCTTTGCCAAATGCTTCGCTGGTAAACTGGCTGAGCGGACCCCATGTATAAAGGAGGTCGACGCCAGCCTGGTCGGCAAATTCGCCAATCGAAGCATGAAGTTTCCCGGTATCGGGTCCCAGATCGAGCATATCCGACAAAACGGCAATGTGCACATCGGCCGGGATTTCCATCAGCGTCGAAATGGCGCTGCGGGCAGCTTCCGGGTTGGATTTATACGTATCATCCAGGATGCAGCTCGACTTCCATTTGCGCAGATCCCCGCGCATCGGAGTCAGGCTGGCCGACTCCAGCGCTTCATGCCACTTGCCCTGCGGAATGCCGGCTGCCTTGGCCATGAGCAGTGCCGCAGTGGCATTCATTGCCTGCACATCGCTGGCCGAAGGAATCTTGAAGGGCTTTTCGCTTAATGCGGGCAGGCGAAAGCTCAGCCCCGTACGTGAAAATTTCAGGTCGACGGGATCATAAGGCGTATCCTTGCCGTAGGGCAGGATAAACCAGAAGGGCTCAAGGATTTTTTCAGCCAGCACTTTGCGGATTTCCGGGCTGTCGGCGTTATAGATAAACGTTCCCTGCGGCTTGAGGCCGTCGAGAATTTCGCATTTGGCCCGGGCAATATTTTCCCGGCTGCCCAGGTTTTCCATGTGGGCCGAGCCGATTGAGGTAATAATGGCGACATCAATGGATGCAATGGAGACGAGATAGTCAATTTCACCCCGGTTCTCCATGCCCATTTCCAGCACCAGGTTTCGGGTGTCGGCATCCATTTCAAAAATGGTCAGCGGCAGGCCGATTTCATTGTTGTGGTTGCCCTGGGTTTTCCAGGTTTTCCCCATCGTCGCCAGAAGGCTTGCGCAATAGTCCTTGGTGGACGTCTTGCCGTTGCTGCCGGTAATGCCAACTGTAAAGGGGTGGACCATCTTCAGCCATTCGCGCGCCAGCGCGCCCATGGCTTCGACGGTATTGTCCACCACAATCGCCCGCACGCCCTGGGGCACGGGCAGATGGTCTTTCTGCCAGAGCATGGCGGCTGCGCCTTTTTCCATGACCTGGGCGGCATAGTCATGCCCGTCGACGCGGTTTCCCGCAATGGGCACGAAAAGCATTCCCGGGCCAATCGTTCTTGAATCTGTTGAAACACCGCAGAACTCCGCGGTCTTATCGATAGAAACAGGCTCGCCCTGCATCGCAGCAGCAGCCTGCACGAGTGTCATTGTAATCATTTGGTTAAACCTCGGATGAAATTATAGCAATCCATTCACCGACAACAAACCCTGCGCACACGCACAAAGCTGTAACTTCTTTCATTCGCCCGAATTGCCCGGGAGACGCCGCTTTTTTAAAACGCTTTTTTAGCGGGCAGAATATTCCTCTTTCGTGCTTTAAAGGGCGATCCATAGCCAAAAAACATAAAAAATCGCCCCGATTTCAGGGATTCCTCACCACTTTTAATAATTTTTTCAAGATTCATTCGATTTTTTTTGCGCTTTTCCGCGTTTTTTTCGTCACCATTTTCCACATATGCTATAATTTGACAAGCGAAGCAGTGCTTGTTTCGCTGGTGTGGGATCCCTGATCACATACCGTAAATCCCCTTAATTTGAAAAGTCAGGCCTCCCCTTAGCCTGGCTTTTCGTTTGTTTTTTGGCAATCCTTTCCATATTTTGCCGGTATCCTGATCTTGCCGGCCTCTTGCCGGTGTCCTGATTTTTAGCTGATCTGTCTTCCAGCTCCTCTTCTTTTTGGGCGATTAGTCCGGCCAAAAGCCCGCCTCATCCGCAGCCGGACCAGTAATTTTTCTGATTTTTTCAGCTTCTGGACAAAAGAAATGCCATTTCTTCCCCCCTTTGGTTTTGGGATGGAGCCGGTTTGCGGGCTGGTAAAGGCCAGATTTCAGCCAAATGCAGCCGGCTGGCCAAAATCGGCTACAATAGAAGCTGTGATTGAAGCGGTTTGCGGCTGCCGGCATTTGTCTGCTCATTTCTTTATCCTTTATTCCTGCATTCTTGAATTACTCCTGTACTCCTGGCAGCTGTTTTCTGCATTCATCTGCATTTACTGGTTTTGCGCCTTCTAAAAAAGATAAAAAGAAAGGACTGTACTGTTTATGGACTGCATTTTCTGCAAAATTGCCAACGGTGAAATTGGTTCAAACACAATTTATGAAGACGATGACCTGCGCGTCATTTTCGATATCAATCCGGCCGCTGCCGGTCATGCCCTGATCCTGCCCAAAGAGCATGCGGCCAGCCTGCTTGAATACCCGGCCGAAAAACTGGGCCATGTCTTTGAAACGGCGCAGAAGGTCGGAAAAGCCATGGAAAAAGAACTTGGTGCCGACGGAGTCAATATCCTGGCCAACTGCCGCGAAGCAGCCGGCCAGAGCGTGGACCATTTTCACGTTCATGTCATCCCCCGCTATCAGGACCAGCCGGAAAAAGACGGCGTGATCATCAGCTTTAACCCGATTGAAAAGCCGGATTTCGAAGCGCTGGCAGCTGCCCTCAAGCAGTCGCTGTAAGCAGCAGATTGATCGGAAAAGATCATTTTATCCGGTCTCTGTTTTTCCTTCACTGACTCAGGATTCATATAGATGCCAGAGAGTCTGGAAACAGTTTTCAAGTTCCAGGACTGCCTTTGGCATCTTTTTTTTCCTGATCCGGCTTTTTTCTTTCCCTTTTCCTGCCCTGCTTTTGTGGTTTGGATCTGCTTGTCACTCAGGCAGGCTGTTCATAATTTACAAGGTGCAGGCCCTCAAACAGAACTGGCATCAGGCGCAGGATGCCGGCCCGCCAGAGGCGGGATGGAAAACCTGTATCCAGATTTTCCAATTATTAGCTGCGCTGTTTCCGGCTTTCTGTTTTCCTGGCTTCCATTGGTCCAGGTCAGCTTTCAAAAGGCCTGGTTCAGTCCACAACCGCCCGCTCCTGATTGCGCGACAGATATTTCATCATTGCCCGGTTCTGGGGGTCTTCAGGATGTTCCAGGATTTCCCTGGCATCCTGGGCGCAGCAGTCCATCATTTTCAGATCCTTCATGGCATCCCCCAGAATAAAAGCCGGCAGGCCGGATTGCCTGGTGCCTAAAAGGTCTCCCGGGCCGCGCAGCTCCAGATCAAAGGCCGCCAGATCAAACCCGTTGTCCAGCTCTTCCATTTTTTTCAGGCGCATCCGGGATTCCGCAGACCTGGAGGGCGAAAGCAAATAACATTCGCCCTGGATTTTGCCGCGGGCGCACCGGCCCCGCAGCTGGTGCAAAGCCGAAAGACCGAAACGGTGGGCATCATAGATGACCATCATGGTTGCATTGCCCACATCAATCCCTACTTCAATGACCGTTGTGCACACCAGGACCTGTGTCTGGCCGTTTTTAAAACGCTCCATGATTTCTTCTTTCTGCTCAGTTTTCATTTTTCCATGCAGCAGGTCGATGGAAATACGGCTTCCCAGAACGGAAACCATGCCCTGGTAAATCTGCTTGGCGGCGGGAATCGGATCTTCCGGATTGTTTTCAATTGCCGGACAGACGACATAAACCTGCCGTCCTTCCTTCTGGATACCTTCCAGGATGCGGTTGAGCACCGGCTTCATCGTGCTGGTCTGGATATATTTCGTTTTGACCGGCTTGCGCCCGGGAGGCATGGTCCGGATGGGCGAAAGATCGATATCGCCATACAGGAAGTGGGCGGCTGTTCTTGGAATCGGGGTGGCCGACATGAGCAGCACATCAACCTGATGGCCTTTTTCAATCAGCGCCCTTCTTTGCAAAACACCAAAGCGCTGCTGTTCGTCCGCAACCACCAGGCCGAGATTGCAATAGTCGACACCCTCCTGGAACAGGGAGTGGGTCCCGACCACAATATCAATGGTTCCCTCTTTCAGACCGGCCAGGATTTCCCTTTTTTCAGCGGCTTTGAGCGAAGCGCAATACAGCCTGGCTTCAATGCCCAGCGCAGCCAGGCTTTTGATATGCTGGCGGGCCAGGATTTCCGTAGGAGCAAGCAAGGCGCCCTGCATTCCGGCCAGGGCATTGGCATACAAAGCCAGGGCTGCCACGACCGTCTTGCCGCAGCCGACATCTCCCTGCAAAAGCCGGTACATCGCCTGGTCCTTGCGCAGATCATTAAGAATATCGTTCAGGCTGGCGGCCTGGTCAGGGGTCAGGGAGTAGGACAGGCCGGCAACTTTTTCGTCAATTCGCTTCTGGTCGAACTGCTTGGGTGTTTTTTCAAGACGTACCGACTGCATCAGCCTGGCGCAATGGAAGCACAGAAACTCTTCGTACTTGAGCGAGCGGATTCCCTGATACAGTTCCTGCTCGCTTTTTGGCTGGTGAACCGCCCGGAGCGAATCTTCCAGGGAAAGCAGGTGATATCTGTTTCGCAAAGCCTGCGGAACTCGATCAGGAAGATTTCCAGCCTGGGCAAGCGCTTTTTCCTCAATCCGGATCATCGTATCCCGGCGGGTTTTAGGAGGAAGCGGATAGTTGGGATAAAGGGCTTTGTCTTTGTCCAGAGGCTGCTTGCTGGTCCAGTAGGCCGTAATGGCTGCCGGCTTATGATAGATGCCGCAGACGGTAATAGTTTCTTCCTGGAAGATTTTCGGGAAATAGCCATAGGAAAAAATGGAGACCTCAAATTCCATATCCTGGGCAAAGATGCGAAAGCGGGTGACAATCCGTCCCTGGCTGATTCGCTGGCTGGTTCCGGTGCGCGTGACAACGCCTTCGAAAATTACCTCATCGCCTTCTTCCCACTTTGAATAAGGGGTAATGGGCGTATAGCGCAGCGGATACGTGTGAAGCAGGGTTTCCAGGTCTTCAATATTCCTGCTTTTGAGCAGCTTCTTTTGTGCTGGAGTCAGTTTCAGATGCTCCAGGCTGTATGCATCAGCAGGTTTCTGTTCTTTTTTGGAGCTCATCGCCTTACCTCCTTCCTATTCCATATATTTGTCAGATTTGTTCCATATTTTGTTCCATATATGGTTGACGATCTATAGGTTTATCGCTCTGAACTGTAATTTTACCGCACTTTTTGCCCGTCTGTCGCGCTTATTTTGCTTATTCTTTCCCCTTGCCTGTCTTTTTCACAACGTATTCGGCTGTCCTGTTCAAGTCTTTTCCTTTGGCTGCATCCGGGCCTCCGCTCTTGTGGTTTCGCACGTTTGGGCAGCCAGAACAGCAAAAAAAAGCAGGAGAAGCCGGAAGGAGAGTCCGGTTTTCCCCTGCAGGCAAAACCATTATGGAATCCGGTTTATCGGCCGGATTTTTTCGAACTGTGATGTCTGGGCCGGGCCGGTTCATCCAAAGCGGGCTGAGAAGGTTTGGATAAGGATGATCGCTTGCCAGGACTTTCCAAAGCGGCACTTCCAGGATCCTGGCCAGCCATAACCGAAGCAGCAGCATGACCGATCCAGGAGATAATGTTGCACTCGAGAAAGATCTCCAGAATGGCTTCCATCAGCCCCAGCATGATCAGCTCGTATACCCCTGAAGCATTCGAGGCCAGCATCCAGATCATTTCGAAATAAACTGTCGGTTCCTTTAAAAAAAGGACTGTGGCAAAAAGCCCGGGTGCATCAAAGCCGGAATGGGTATAAAGCGGGCCGCCAAGAAAATTGTCCCAGGCAAACATCAGGATAAATAACAGCAGCCAGAGATTGAGGATATACCAGAACTTTTCTTTCCAGACTTTGCACACAAAACTGTATTGCGCCCGTGCGCTCATCCGGTCTTCATAAACTGCCCTGAAAATCAGGATCAAAGTCGGCAGGGCAAAAAGCAGAAACACACTGCCAAGCAAGGCACCGGCAATCAGCCGGAACGGATCATTGGTTCCAAACGAAAGCGGTGAAATCACGTACGCCGTCAGCAAAGCCAGCAGCAGGCAGAGTCCAAAGACTTCACCGGATTTGGCCAGCGCCAGGGTTTTGCGTTTTTTGCCCCAGATCAGCGTGCAGATAAAATAGAAGCCCAGCCCGAAAAAAGCCAGCCAGACAGAGCGCAGCAGGTCATTGAAAGGCAAATCCAGTTCAATCATCCTGATCGTTCCAAACCCATAGACCAGCGAGAAAAGAAACAGGTAGACCATGGGCTTGAAAATGCTCGTAAAGCGAAACGGGTTCTTGAATTTACTCATACTGTATTTTTTCTGTTTTATTTTTCAGTATCCTTTGCCACAATCCTACCACAGCGTAGCTAATAATTGGAAAATCTGGTAACAGGTTTTCCATCCCGCCTCCTGGC
>Ash_p2__coassemble_789_pt1 | contig 56921 bp, 49 predicted proteins | sample Ash_p2__metabat2_high_PE_029 | metagenome-assembled genome bin Ash_p2
TCACATATGGTTCTTAAGGATAATATTGCTTTAATTACTTTAATTATCAAACTGTTTCTGACCCTGGTCAGCTTCGGCGTCCCGCTGGCGTCCCTGCACTATAAATCCAGCGGCCAGAAACCGCTGTGTACCGCTTTTGCCATCGAGACTCTGGAATCGGGCAGCAATTTTGATATCGGCGCATCGATTGCAGATCTTGGCTTTCATCCCCGTCCGGTGGACGAAGCCATCAAAGACACCGTTCAGTTTTTGCGCAGTATTTACCAGATCGATGCCGGCTGCATCATTGAGCAGGGCGCTTCGCATCGTAAAATCAGCGACGGCAAAGCAACCTGGATCACCCTGGCCGGAGCAGCCGCGGGAGTTGGCCTGCTTCATCTGTTCAATAATAAGCACTGAAATAAGCGATGAAAAGCACTGAAAAAAGAGGTCCACTTTCCGTTTGTTCCATTGACTGCCAGAAGCGGCAGCAAAAAGGACAATGAAAAATGCTGCCGCTCTTTTTGCCTTTCCTGGATCTGCCTTTGGCTCAAAAGCCGGCTGGATTTGATGGAACGGAATGTCTTTAAAGATCCTGAGGGCTTTTATTGGACTGGCGGATACTGATTTTTCCGGGTTTCTGCAGATTATGGGAAACAGAAATTTTCTATTATTGAAGTGCGAAGACAAAAGACCAGGCCAAAAGACCAGGTCGAACGGGCAGGTTAGATGTGGAAACGACAGCCTTGCACGGATACACTGGCTCGCCGAAAAGGGAGTGATGGCTATGAAGATTGGATGGAATGCGCAGCACCCGGACCAGGCCATTGTGGTCATTGACCAGAAAAAGCTGGTCGAAGACTATCCGCAGCTGATGGAGCGGACGCTGCTGTTCAAGGATGACCATTCGTTTAACTATTCCAAGGTCATGTATTTTCAGGGCGAGCTGTCCGGCACCTTCGCAATTCCCAAAAAAGAGCACCCGATTCAGGATCGGATGACTTTCGGCTTTATCCTGGATGACCAGTGCCTGTATTTTATACGGGACAAGGGCGACCTGGACGGGCTCGTTGAGGACTTCATGAATGAATTTGACCTGACGGTTTCCAGCGCCTTTGATTTTCTGGTGCTGTTCATGAACTACATGATCCAGACGGATGTGTACTACCTGGAAGACTACAACTCCCGGCTGGAAGATATTGAAGAAGACCTGTACAATGGCCACTCGCTGGGCCTGGAGCAGATGGTCATGATGGCCCGCAAGGACATGAACATCCTGGGCGGATATTACCTGCAGCTGACTGCCGTAGCCCAGACGATGCAGGAGATCATCATTGAAAAAGACCGGAGTCTGGTCAACTCCATGCTTTCGCTTTTTATTTCCCGATGCTCGCAGCTGCTGACCATGGTCGACAATGTCAAGGACAACACCAGTCAGATCTGGAACCTGCGCCAGACCCAGCTTTCCGACAAGCAGAACAAGATCAGTACCCTGCTGACCGTGGTTACGACCCTGTTTACGCCGCTGACCCTGATTACCGGCTGGTTTGGCATGAACTTCCGCTACATGCCCCTGCTGCGCCAGAGCTGGGGCTACCCGGTCATTATCTGCGTGTGCCTGATTATCCTGTTTATTGAAATTCGCTTTATCCAGAGCAAGCACTGGCTTTCCTACAGTAAAAAAGACCGGCCTTCCGAGCTGCGCGAGATGAAAGCCAGGCGCAAGCAGAAAGCTTTGGACAAATTTACTCGCGAAAATCCCGACCTCCCCGGCCATTAACCGGGGATTTCTTTTATTTGTGCGGCATTTTTCTGTTCAAAAACGCTGTTAAACCATGTAATGTAATAGATTGATCCACAGACCAGCCCTGCCTTTGTCTGCATGACAGCTCTTTTCCTTCCTGATCGTCCTGCCCGGAATGGGTACAGGATCCAGGTGCTTTTGCCGGTTTGCCCTTCCTTTGGGACAGGAGCAAAATGAGCCCGCCACATGAAAGGATACGGGAACCGGGAAGGAGACAGGATGGATCTGCGGATGAAAATTATAAATAATACTGAGGTACATATCTGCATGAAGAAAGTAGATCAGACAAAAATGACCCGGAAAAAGCCCTGGCTGCCATGGGCAATTGCCGGAGGATGCGCAGCCTGCTTCGGGCTTGGCCTGCTGATTGCCATGGCCCTTCCAGCAGGAAATTCGAATGGCTCTTCGAAAGAACTCGCCAAATTCGAAGAAGCCTACAGCATCCTGAAAAACGACTGGTATTACGCCAAGGATGATGAAGATATCGACAGCCGCCTGATCGAGCAGGCCCTTGGCGGCATGACCAGCCTGGAAGAAGACCGCCACACCAACTATTTCAGCCTTGAACAGGCCCAGGCGTTCAAGGATTCGCTGGCCGGAAGCAATGTCGGCATCGGCGTATCCTTTTATCCAGGCGATGATGGGCAGATGATTGTCAAGGAAGTCTATGTCAACTCTACGGCCGACCGGGCAGGAATTGAGCCGGGTGATGAAATCATCCGGGTCGGCGACAAGGAAGCCGGCTCGCTGTCAACCGATGAGCTGGTGGAATACATCAAAAGCCATGACGGCAAGAGTCTCGATCTGCAGGTGCGCCGCGGAGATGAAACGCTGGATTTGAACGTCACCCCCGGCACCTTTGACTCGACCGTCAGTGAGCGGGTCATTGACAATGTCGGGATCATCGACCTGTCCTCCTTCTCGGCGGACAGCGGCAAGGACTTTACCGATGCCATCGGCCGAGTGCAGAAAGAAGGCGTCAAATATCTCGTGCTCGATCTGCGCAACAATACCGGGGGCTACCTTTCCGCTGCCGAGCAGATCGCTTCGTCCTTTTTGCCGGATGATACCACGATCTTTATCGAAGATCTCAAGGACGGCACCCAGAAGACGCTCAAGACGGACAAAAAATACGCGCAGATCGACTTCGATCATATTTATATCCTGCAAAACGGAAATACCGCTTCGGCTTCCGAAGTGCTGATCGGGGCCTTGAAGGACAATATGCCGGACAAAGTGACGACGATCGGCACCAATACATATGGCAAGGGAACCGAGCAGGTGACTGTGCCCTTTGATGATGGGACGTCCCTGAAATACACCATTGCCCAGTGGCTGACGCCTAACGGCACCTCCATTAACAAAGTCGGCTTCAAGCCGGATGTGGAAGTGATGGAAGATGAAGTTTCCACTGTTGGCTATGCGCCGCTTGGCGAAGAGGACGTCCTGTCCATCGGCCCGGACACGGTAGCGCCCAATGCTGCCGCTGTCCAGGTGTACCTGCGCTATTTAGGCTATCCGGCCGAACGCTCCGATACGTATTTCTCGCTGGCTTCCAGCGAAGCGCTCAAGCAGTTCCAGTCCGACAACGGGCTGGAGCCTACGGGCATCGTTGATAACGCCACGTTTGAAAAGCTGCTGGAAGTTGTCGGGCGAAGGCTCAATGCGGATGCGGCCAATGACAAGGCTCTCAACATGGCTTTAGAAATTATCCGCAATGGCGGTATGCTGCCTGCCCAGGAAAACCAGGAAGCCTCCAGCCAGGATTCCGGGCAGGATGGCGAATCCGGCCAGGGTGACGATGAAAATGCCCAGAGCCAGGAAGAGCATACGATCGACGAGCAGCCGGTGGAATAAATCAGGCCGGCTGGATCTGTCATTTCAAATAAATAAAAGTTAATTTGTTTCTTTAAAAGTTATCTGGTAAAGTACTGTGGACTTGACGGGAATTTTTCAGCCAAAAATTCCGGCTGCTTTGTTATTTGTTGACGAAGCGGCAGTCAGGTCCTATATTTGTTTCGACAGAGTAGAAGAACAGACGTTAAGTATGCCGGAGACGGGGAGTTGAGCCGGCAAAGAAAAGGTAAACCTTGCGATCTGCTCTTCGCATCCCGCTGCACACGAAAGAGTACCCGCCTCCTTTTTCTATGCATGGGAAAGGAGGTCTTTTATTTGAAAACTGAACATTCGATTTTTCGCTGGAAAAGCGAAAGCCTGGCTCATACGAAAACGATGACCGGCCTGGCCCTGTTTACGGCTTTGTATGTTTTGCTCAACGCCCTGACAATCCAGATCTCGCCGACTTTGCGCATCAGCTTCTCCTTTGTGGCCCTGGCCATCTCCTGCCGCCGGTACGGCTTCTGGCCCAATGTCATTTTGTGCATGGCTGCGGATTTTCTGGGCTACATGGTGCATCCCGATGGCGTGTATGTGCCGTTCTTTGCCCTGATCCTGGTAGTCAAGGCTTTTATCTACACCCAGCTTTTCTATGGAAAAAAACAGGTTGGCCTGTGGCAGGTGCTGCTGGCGCAGTTTCTGGCGGATGGCATCGGCAATGTCCTGCTCAACCCCCTGCTGCTCAGTGTCATGTACCAGATGCCCTATTGGGTACTGGTTACTTCTCGGCTGCTGAAAAACGCCTGCTGCTATCCGTTTGAATGCCTGGCCTTGTTTGCGGTTTTGCGCCTGGCTTTTGACCGCTCGCAGGCATCGAAAATGCATGCCAAAAGCCGATAGACTCCGGCATCAGGCCAGATGAACCGTCAAGCCTGGAAAACTGGCCGGGCGAAAGATTAATCCGGCAAAAAAATGAAAGAATAAAAGCATGAAAGTGCAGAAGCACCGGAGAGATTGATTTTCGCTGATCAATCCGCTCCGGTGCTTTTTTATTTTTCCGTTTTTCTGGAAGTTTCTAAGCGACCTGGGGATCTGGTTTCGGGATATCGAAGACCGGCGGCCAGAAACTGAAAGAGCCAGAAGACCAGGCCTGCGGCCTGAATGCCGCCATCGCTGTATGGCTGCCGGTTTTGACCTGGCAGATATCTTTTCACATGGCTGGTGTGTTTCTGTTTTCCCCTGTGTCAGGGCTTTTATCCATTTTTTGCCTTCCATCCCCTGAGGACTTCGCCGGCAAAGTAGAGCGAGCCGCATACGGCACAGTTTTCGTCGGTCTGCTGCAGCCTGTCCATCATCTGGTCAAAGCGGATGACTTCCAGGCCATACTCTTTAGCCAGGACTTTTAAATCGGCAATCCGGCCGGATTCAAACTCGACCAGGGTAATGCAGGCGGTAATGGCCTGCAGGTCCCGGATCATTTCGCCCGCCTGCTTGTCAGCCAGCACTGAAAAGTAAATCCGGTCAATTTTCATTGGCTGCTTTTGCAGGGAGCCAACTAAAGCAGCAATGCCATCGGGGTTGTGGGCTCCATCCAGAATGAGCAGCGGAGTGCTTCGCAACAGGTCAAAGCGGCCAGCCCAGTGAAAGTGATCGACAGCCTTTTTCAGCTCGTCCAGGCTGAATGTCATTCCTGCCTGTTCAAGGGCGGCAAGGGCACAAAGAAAGTTGTCTTTCTGGTAAGCCGGCAAGTTCTCTTTCCAGAACCCGGAAAAATCGTACGATACGGCATCAATGGGTATGAGGGCGGCTCTCTGGCTGGCGGCTCTCTGGCTGAAGACGGCCAGGCAGTCCGGATCTTTTTCAGCCGTGACAATGTTCATGTCCCTGAAAATGATACCGGCTTTGGCCTGGGCAATTTCCGGCCGTGTATTGCCCAGAAAAGCCATGTGTTCCAGCCCGATATGGGTAATGATGCCCAGCGGATAGTTCAGGATGGTTGTCGCATCCCGGCTTCCCCCAAGCCCGGTTTCCATCAGGATCCATTTTGGCTTTGCTTTCTGGAAGGCAGCGGCAGCCATCCATAAATCCATTTCAAACATGGTCATCTGGCGCTGGCCAAAGCGTTCTTCAAACTGGTCGTAAATGGTTTCCCATTCTTCCAGGGAAATGGGCTGGCCATTGATCCGGATTCGTTCGTTATGGCTGATCAGATGGGGCGAGATAAAGGAGCCGCTCGAGATACCTTTGGCTGACAGCAGGGCTTCAAGCCAGGCAATAACCGATCCTTTCCCGTTGGTTCCGGCCACATGCACCGAGCGGGGCAGATCAAGTGTACCAAAATCGGCCAGAAACCATTGCTTAAGCTGGTCCTGCGCATGGTTATTACCCCGGCAGGATTCCATGCTGGATATTTTGCGCTGAAGATTAGAATGCATGCCATAATAATAGCTAAAAAAGAAGAGTTCAGAAAACAGGAAAGAGGGAATTTTTCGATGAACTGGGAAGAATTAATTGCACAGGAATTTAAAAACGGCACGCTGGGCCCGATCCGGGACCAGCTGGAAAAAGCCTACCAGACTTCAACGGTTTATCCCGCCAGAGAGAATATTTTCAAGGCGCTGGAAATGACACCTCTGGACCAGGTCAAAGTCGTGATTCTAGGCCAGGATCCCTATCATGGCCCCAACCAGGCCCAGGGCTATTCGTTCTCGGTGCCTAAGGACCAGAAGATTCCGCCTTCACTGGTCAACATCTATAAGGAACTGGCCAGTGAATTCCAGACACCCGTCAACCGGAGCGGCGATTTAAGCGACTGGGCTGCGCAGGGCGTTTTGCTGCTGAATTCGATTTTAAGCGTCGAGCAGGGCAAGCCGTTTTCGCATGCCGGCTTTGGCTGGCAGAACTTTACCAACGATATTTTAAAAGTACTCAATGAGCAGGACCAGCCGATTGTCTTTCTGCTCTGGGGTGCGCAGGCCCGCCAGGCCAAACAGTTTCTGACCAATCCGAACCATCTGGTCCTGGAAAGTCCGCACCCGTCCCCCCTTTCGGCAAACAAGGGTTTCTTTGGCAACGGCCATTTTGCCAAAGCCAACGAATTTTTGAAAGAGCATGGCAGCCAGCCCGTTGACTGGACCCGCTCCAATCGCTGACAGACCAAAAAAGTGCCCATTTTCGCTGATCAGGCAAAAATGTATAATAGAGCTGGAAATTCCGGCTGGCATGGTGTAAATGTAAGCCAGCTAAACATAAACCGGTCTGGTTCTGCTTTACAGTCTGGCGGATATCCTTCTGCCGGCACGGACCGGTCGACAGGAGGGAAAAGAAAATGACAGATCATACGAGTCATGATTTCGATGATACTGTTCTGATTGTCACACTTACCGATGGAACGCAGCTCGAGCTGGATGAATTTCTGGCCGAGTATGGATGCGAGCAGGCACTCAAAATGCTTGGCATCTCCAAAGACAGCGCCCTGTATGGACTGCTGGAAGAATATGCCTGGGTATGCCGGGAGTATTCCCGCTCCCAGGTGCGGCTGTTTAACTGCGAACAGGAAATGAAGCGGCGCAATATTCCTGTTGCCAATGAGGATGAAGGACTGCAGGGCCAGGATCTGGATGACGACCTGGACCATCTGCAGGCCGACAGCCCGTTTCTGCATTGAATATATGCTCTGGAAAAAGCAAATAAGCGGCAGCTTTCTGGAAATCCGGAAAGGCTGCCGCTGTCGTTTTTATATCGGTGTGTTTCAAATTGATTTGTTCAATAGTTTTTCTTTCGATCATTTGGCCGGCAGTCTTTTTCATGCCGGCTAAAGCTGTTTATGGATGGTTTCTGATGCTTTTTTCGATGGGCAGGATTAAGAAAGGCCTTTGAGCTCCATGACCATATCGCGCAGTTCGGCGGCGCGCTCGAAATCGAGTGCGGCTGCGGCTTCGCGCATTTCCTTTTCCAGATCCGCAATATAAGCCGCGGTATCCTTTTTGGAAAGCTTCTGCTTTTTCTTGAGGTACTTGGCGGTCATCTGCTTCGTTTCCTTGGAATGAACCACTTCACGGATCGGCTTAAGGATCGTTTTGGGGACAATGCCATGCTTTTCGTTGTAATCCATCTGGATCGCCCGGCGCCGGGCCGTTTCATCGATGGCATACTGCATGGATTCGGTAATGGAATCGCCGTACATGATGACTTTGCCCTGTGCATTTCGCGCGGCGCGGCCGATAATCTGAATCAGCGAGCGCTTGGAACGCAGGAAGCCTTCCTTGTCGGCATCAAGAATCGTAATCAGCGAGACTTCCGGGATATCCAGGCCCTCCCGCAGCAGGTTAATGCCGACCAGCACATCGTATTTGCCCTTGCGCAGATCCTGGATGATCTCGGTGCGCTCGATCGTCTTGACTTCATGATGGAGCCAGGCCACCTTGATATCGAGATTCTTGAGATATTCGGTTAAGTCCTCGGCCATGCGAACCGTCAGGGTTGTGACCAGGGTCCGCTCCCCTCTGGCAATCCGCTCCTTGATTTCTGCTACCAGATCATCGATCTGGCCCTGGGTCGGGCGCACTTCCACAATCGGATCAAGCAGGCCGGTCGGACGGATGATCTGCTCGACGATTTCACCCTGGGTCTGCTCGAGCTCATAATCGCCCGGAGTGGCCGAGACATAAATGGACTGCGGAGCCTTCTGCTCAAACTCGCTGAAGGTCAGCGGGCGGTTGTCCAGGGCTGAGGGCAGGCGGAATCCGTATTCGACCAGGGTTTCCTTGCGCGCCCGGTCGCCGTTATACATGCCGCGAATCTGGGGCAGGGAAACATGGGATTCATCGACGATCATTAAAAAGTCGTCGGGGAAGTAGTCAAACAGGGTATAAGGGGTTTCGCCGGCTTTGCGGCCATCGATATGCCGGGAATAGTTTTCAATACCCGGGCAGACCCCAAACTCGCGGAGCGCTTCGACATCATATGTGCACCGCTGGACCAGCCGCTCTTTTTCCAGGGGCTTGCCCATTTCGTCAAAATAGGCGGCCCGCTCTTTCAGCTCGGCTTCGATATCGTTGGCTGCCCGGTGAATGATGTCCATGCTGGTGGCATAGCCGCTGGCCGGATAGATATTGTACAGGTTGTAAGCCTGGATCAGCTTGCCGGTGAGGGGCTCGACTTCGCAGATGCGCTCGATCTCATCGCCAAACATCTCGATCCGGATTAAAAAGCTGTCGGTATGACCCGGTGCAATTTCGATAACATCGCCCCGGACGCGGAAGGTGCCGCGCACCTGGTCGACATCATTGCGCTTGTACTGCTGGTTGATGAGCTTAGTAAGCAGTTCCTGCCGGTCAATAACTTCGCCTACCCGGATGGTATCAATCATGTCGCGGTACTGGTCCGGGTTGGACGCACCATAAATGCAGGCGACCGAAGCAACAATAATCGTGTCGCGCCGGTGCAGCACGGAATTGACCGCTGCCATTCTCAGCATATCCAGCTCGGCATTGGTCTTGGTGTTCTTGTCAATATATGTATCTGTTTTTGGCATGTAGGCTTCCGGCTGGTAGTAGTCAAAATACGAAACAAAATATTCAACCCGGTTGTTGGGGAAAAACTCCTTCAGTTCAGAATAAAGCTGGCTGGCCAGCGTCTTGTTGTGGGCAAAGACCAGCGTCGGCTTGTTGACCTGGGCAATGACGTTGGAGATGGTATAGGTTTTTCCGGTACCCGTCGCGCCTAAAAGCACCTGGTGCTTCTTGCCCTCCTTGATGCCCTCAACCAGTTCCGAAATAGCTTCGGGCTGGTCGCCGGCGGGCGGATAGGGAGAAACCAGTTCAAATTTTTCGTCCATAAAATCCTCCTTCCTCATATATAGAAATCAGATGAAAATTTCGCTGAACAGGTATAGATCATTGTAAAGAAATATTGCCTTTATTCCAGCAGGCAATCCATCCGCAGCCGTTTTGGACGGCCTGAATCTATTTGGATGGTTTCTTTAAGAGTTTTGCAGAACAGTCTGCCTCTTTGATTGTAGCAGGCAAGACAAGAGCTCTTATCACTCTGGCCATGCATCACGCTGTCCTGTAAAAGCGGCTTCGGGCTTGCGGGCAAGAGCCGGTGGATATCTTTTCTATAATGGAGTCAGAAAATACAGGTGGAAATGAAACGATCTGGCTGCAAAACAATCAAGCTGTTTCAAGCCGGATGGTTTCCTGATCCCGAAAAGGAAGTCTTGTTATGACAAAAGAAGAACTGATCAAGCAGCTTAAAGAGCATCTGCCCGATGAACCGGCCTCGGATGCCTTGATTGAAGAAATTGAAGAGCGCTACAAAGACGATCCAGACCTGGATGCCCAGAAGATTATGTACTGGCTGGATGAAAGCCTGTACAGCACCCTGGCCTGGCATAAAAAGCACCTGGAAATGGGCGAACTGAAAAAAGCCGATGCTGAACTTGCCCGCGCGGAACTGGTCCAGGATGCCCTGACCTGGCTTTCCGGCGTGATCCAGAATGAAAATGCCAGCGTACCCGGCCATGCGCAAGCCTGATTATCCAGAAAAAAGAAGCCGACCGCGGCAGTCAGCCTGGCACACCTGCCGGGTGAAAGTGCAGGAAGCCGCGCCGGGAAGGCTCATTCTTGTAAAATGTTCTGGCTTGCCTAAACCGTACCGGTTTTTCCTGAGGGAAACGGTGCGGTTTTTTCCTTGCCCGGTCTGGTGCTGGTTTCCTGCTGCTGATGGGCCAGGGAAGAGCTGAATAGCCTGCTTTCTTTTTCCTGCAGAATTTTCATGCCGGACTGTTCCTGGCGGGCAATGGCATCGACCATGTCGAGAACCTGGTCCAGGTCGAACTGCTTGAAGTTTTTGGAGTAGGCATAATAGCCGCCATAGATCCGGTAGGTCAGAAGGACGTTGAGTTCCATGTCGTTTTCGTATTCCGGATGTTCCCGGAACAGGTATTCCTTGATGACTTTTTCAATGCTGTCGGGCAGAACGGCCGCCTGGTTTCCGGAAAAGAGAATGCCGATGAGCGCCTGGTTGGAATGGAACCCCCGAAACAGCTCCTGGGAAAGCCGGACGGTATCAAGCAGGGAAATGCCGGAGCTTAAAATTCCATCCAGAATATCCTGGACGACTTCGTTTTGCATCTGGCTTGAAAGATCATAAATGTCCCGGTAATGGAGATAGAACGTGGCCTTGCTGATCTGGGCTAAAGCGGCCAGCTCCTTGATCGTGATGCGCTCGAGGGGCTTATGAGCCCGCAGCTGCAAAAAGGCATTCTTGATGCTTCGTTTTGTCTTGACTTCCCGGATATCCATTGCATTTCCTCCATCCTTTATCTTTTCCTGGTTTTATCTTTTCCTGCATCTTTAAAAAACACTTCCCTGAAAAAACACTTCCCTGAAAACTATGGAGCCGCATGGCCTTCCATTGCTTCTTCCATTCTCAATTTCTCATTGCCTCTGGTTTTCCATAAGACTGCCTGCGGCCTCTGGGCTGCCGGAAGAGTGTCTGCCGCTCGGGCTTTCCATGGATTATGCTCCATCAAACGGCTCCATTGCCTGGCAATGAAATGGTTCATTGTCCATGCAGGGTTCTGTTTTCGCTCTTTTATCACACGGCTTTTTCCATCTTCCACCTTTTTCCAGCCTTCAAGGGGCATGAAACATTTCCGGCCTGGCTGCCGGCTTTGTTTCATTTCCGTTCATTATCTGGAAATACTGACTCAGTCCTGGGCCATTTAAAGAAAAAGCGAGGTTTCATCCGGCCGTTAATGGTCGATTTTTTCTAAGCGTCCATTAATGGACGGATGGCGAAGAGTGAAGATAGGCTGCGATGGGCGGCTATGCTATCGTAATTCTGCAAAGAAAATAGACACGGGTCAATTAAGGAGGCCATTTATGGATAAATATGGATTTTATATTGGCGATATTCTGGATGCCTATACGTATCTGGGCGCCCATTATGAAGGCGGAAAGACGACCTTTCGCACCTTTGCCCCCAATGCGCAGAAAGTCAGCCTGCTTCTCAACGACCAGGAAATCGAGATGCCTTCCATTTATGACGGGAATTTTTATGAGGTGAGTGTCGACGGGGCAAAGCCTGGCGATCTTTATGAATACCGGATTTATAAGCGCAATGGCGAGTTTACCGATCATTGTGACCCTTATGGCTTTGGCATGGAAAAGCGCCCCGCGCATAAGTCAATTGTGGAAGATCTGGCGGCTTACCAGTTTAACGATCATAAATGGATGAAAAAGCGCGCGGATACGAAAGAGCGCCCGCTCAATATTTATGAAATGCATATGGGTTCCTGGCGCAAACCGGAAAACGGCGAGTGGTATCGATACGATGAACTGGCCGGCCAGCTGATTCCCTACCTGAAGGAGAGCGGCTTCAACTGTGTCGAGTTTCTCCCGCTCAGCGAACATCCCTGCGATGAAAGCTGGGGCTACCAGAACACCGGCTTTTTTGCCCCGACCAGCCGCTACGGCAGCCCGGATGACCTGAAAAAGCTCATTGATGAACTCCACCAGAACGATATTGCGGTGATCCTCGATTTTGTCCCGGTTCATTTTGCGGTGGATCCTTATGGCCTGGAGCAATACGATGGCTCGGCACTCTATGAATATCCGCACCGGGATGTCGGCGTGAGCGAATGGGGCAGCTACAACTTCATGCATTCCCGCGGGGAAGTGCGCAGCTTCCTGCAGTCGGCAGCCAATTACTGGCTGAAAGAATTCCACTTTGACGGCCTGCGCATGGATGCCATCAGCCGGATTATTTACTGGCAGGGCGATGAAAAGCGCGGCGTCAATGGCAACGCCGTTGATTTTATCAAGGTCATGAACAAGGGATTGAAAGCCAACAATCCGGGGTGCGTCCTGATTGCGGAAGATTCCACCAACTTTGACGGAGTTACCCGGCCAGTAGAGCAGGGCGGCCTGGGCTTTGACTACAAGTGGGATATGGGATGGATGAATGATACCCTGGACTATTTCCAGGCTGACCCTTCCCAAAGACCGTATCTGTATCACAAGCTCACTTTTTCCATGATGTATTTCCCCAACGAAAACTACCTGCTTCCGTTCTCCCACGATGAAGTGGTTCATGGCAAAGGCACGATTTTGCAGAAGATGAACGGGGAATACGAAAAGAAATTCCCGCAGGCCAGGGCCATGTATCTCTATATGATGACGCATCCAGGCAAGAAGCTGAACTTCATGGGCAATGAAATCGGCCAGCTGCGCGAGTGGGATGAAAAGCGCCAGCAGGACTGGGAGTTGCGCAAATACCCCATTCATGACGGCTTCTATCACTACATGCAGCGGCTCAATCACCTGTATCTTGAAAATCCGGCCCTGTGGGCATGGGACTATAAGCCGGAAGGCTTCCAGTGGCTTGACTGCCATCAGGAAAGCCGGAGCCTTTATGCCATTGAACGAAGAAGCGGCAGTCAGCGTATCGCTGCCATCTTTAACTTCAGCAGCCAGCCCCAGGAAAACTATGAAGTAAAAATCCCGGGTGCACAGTCCATCACGCCCCTGCTTTACAGCGACTGGCAGAATTTTGGCGGCAGTACGCCTGAAGGCCAGGTATCCTGTTCTCTGGACAAAGACACTCTGACCTGCAGCCTGGCTCCGTTTTCTGCCCTGCTGGTGGAAATCCAGCCGGGAACCATGCCCGAGCAGCCTGCAAAAACAGAACCGGATGCAAAGGCAGCCTGAGGCTGGGAAGGCTGATCCAGGCGGCAGTTTTTGAAGACTGACAGAGACAAGTTACAAATAGATAGATGAGAAAACACCTCCGGAACCGATCCGGATTTGATCGGAATGGATGATGTGGAGAGACAATCACTGAACGCGGCAGCTTTGATCTTGTCAAAGCTGCCGCGTCTTTTTGCCTTCAAAAAAGTGTCCGCTTTCGAAAAGTCAGAGAGGCTGGGCTGAATCTGCGGCAGCTTTCCAGTCCTTTAAAGATGCAGGGCGAAGGCGGGCCGGCAGCACAGATCAAAGATGCATGAGCAAAATGCTTGAAAAATCCGGCGGACTGGGCTTGTCCTGTCGGGCGGTTTGTGGAAACAAACTGTAAATTCTGGAAGATCATTTTCGGAAACGGGAAAGGAAAAAAGGAAGAAGAAAAAGCAAATCCCGGATAAACAGAAAATTAAAAAGGAAGCTTTTACACCAAAGATTTTATAAAAACGGCAGATTTTCGGGCGTTTTCGGTAGAGGAAAACGTATGAAACTTAAGAAAATGGTTAAATAACGCATAATATTGTTAATGTTATGGAATTATCACAATCCGCTTGTAAAGCGCTTTGCCGTACAGTAAACTCGTGCATGTAAAGGTTTACATAAAAACTAACAGAAAGAGGAGAGGTAAATTTCCAATGAGGTATTACGCATGAAGTTTGTTCAGAAACTTGGTGCGACACTGATCGGCGGTGCCATGGCATTAACTGCCACCGGCTGCTCAGGTGTCGACTCCATCACCAGCGGAAAACGAATTGTCCGTATTGCGCATGCCCAGTCTGAAGAACATCCGGAACATATCGGGATGGAACGGTTCAAGGAAGTCGTTGAATCCAAGCTGGGAGACAAATACGAAATTCAGATTTTTCCTAACGAGCTGCTTGGTTCGGCTCAGAAAGCTATTGAGCTGTGTCAGACCGGAGCGATTGACTTTGTCGTTTCCGGCACAGCAAACGTTGAAACATTTGAGGACTCCTACGAGATTTTCTCCATGCCGTATCTGTTCACCAGCCGTGACGCTTACCACGAAGTCATGAGTGATGACGAAGCAATGGCAAAATTGTACGAGTCTACAGATCAGTCTGGATTCAGGGTTCTGACCTGGTTTGATGCCGGTGTCCGTTCTTTCTATTCCACAAAGAAAATCGAAAAACCGGAAGACCTGAAAGGACAGAAGATCCGTGTCCAGCAGTCTCCTGCTTCTGTTGCGATGGTAAAAGCCTTTGGAGCTGCGGCTTCCCCAATGTCCTTTGGTGAAGTTTATACAGCAATTCAGCAGGGCGTTATTCAGGGTGCCGAAAACAACGAGCTGGCCCTGACCAACAACAAGCATGGCGAAGTTGCAAAATACTATTCCTACACCATGCACCAGATGATTCCGGACGTCCTGCTTGGAAACACGAAGTTCCTGGAAGGACTTTCGGATGAAGAATATGACATTTTCATGGATGCTGCCCACCAGGCAACAGAAGTGGAAATGCAGGAATGGGACAAGGCTGTTGCCGAAGCCGATGAGTATGCAAGAAATGTCCAGAATGTTGAATTTATCGATGTGGACATCCAGGCCTTCAAGGACAAAGTCACCGGCGTTCAGGAAGACATGCTCAAAAAAAACCCGAAAATTGTCGATCTGTACAACTACATCCAGACCGTCAATGAAAAATACGAAGGCAAGGAGGGACAGGAATAATGAAAGCAGTCGCAACAATCCGCAAATGGATGGACCGCATCATCATGGGTGCCTGCTGTGTCCTGTTTGCTCTGATGGTTATTATCGGTACATACCAGATCGTAACCCGCTACTTCTTTAACTCGCCTTCCACGTTCTCGGAAGAGCTTCTGACTTACAGCTTTACCTGGATGGCCCTCCTTGCCAGTGCCTATGTTTTTGGCAAGAGAGACCACATGCGCATGGGCTTTGTTGCCGACAAGATCAAAGGCAATGCCAAGCGCGTCCTGGATATCTGCATCGAAGTGCTGATCATGGCGTTCTCCCTGCTCGCACTGGTATGGGGCGGATATTCCATCATGCAGCTGTCCATGCAGCAGAAAACCGCTTCACTTGGCGTTCCAATGGGCACGATCTACACGATTCTGCCAATCGTCGGTGCAGCAATTGTGATTTACTCGATTTTAAACATTATTGATATGGCACACGGAAAAGCTCTTAATGAGGGCGACGGACTTGAAGAAGTCAATTTCCATGTTGAAGAGAAGGGAGAAAACGCATGAGTATTGCTGTACTTTCCGGATTAATCATCCTTGTCATGCTCCTGATCCTTCTGCTTCTTGGTGTTCCAATTGCCGTTGCATTAGGAGTAGCTTCTGTCTGCGCAATTCTCCCGATCATGCCCTGGGATGTTGCCGTAGTGACTGCCAGCCAGAGAATTTTCTCGGGTATCTCCGTATTCTCCCTGCTGGCTATCCCGTTCTTTATCCTGGCGGGAAACATTATGAATAAAGGCGGTATTGCGATCCGCCTGATCAACCTGGCTAAGCTTGTCACCGGCAGAATGCCGGGTGCCCTGGCTGAAACCAACGTTATTGCCAACATGCTGTTCGGTTCCATTTCCGGTTCCGGTACAGCGGCTGCTTCCGCAATGGGTTCTATTATCGGACCAGTTGAAGAAGAAGAAGGCTATTCCAAGGAATTCTCCGCCGCCGCCAACATTGCTACGGCGCCTACCGGTCTTCTGATTCCGCCATCAAACGTAATGATCACGTTCTCTCTGGTTGCAGGCGGTGCTTCCGTATCTGCCCTGTTTATGGCCGGCTATATCCCTGGCTTCCTGTGGGGCCTGGCCTGCATGATCGTTGTTTACTTCCTGGCTAAAAAAGCCGGCTACAAGTCTGATGTTCATTACTCCGGCTCGGAAAAATGGAAAATGTTCCTGCAGGCTGTACCTTGCCTGCTGCTGATTGTCATCGTTATCGGCGGTATCATCTTCGGTGTCTTCACTGCAACTGAAGGTTCTGTTGTGGCCGTTGTATACTCCCTGCTGCTTTCGATTTATGGCTACAAGTCCATCAAATGGAAAGATGTACCTGGCCTGTTAAAAGAAAGTGCCCAGATGACCGGCATCATCATCTTTTTGATCGGTGTTTCTTCCATCATGTCCTGGGTTATGGCCTTCACCGGCATCCCGCAGATGGTTTCCGAAGCCCTGCTGTCCCTGACAGACAACAAGATCATCATCCTGCTGCTGATCAACATCATTCTGCTGATTGTTGGTACGTTCATGGATATGACACCGGCTGTCCTGATCTTCACGCCAATCTTCCTGCCGGTATGTACGGCTCTTGGCATGAATGTCATTCACTTTGGTATCATGATGATCTTCAACCTGTGCATTGGTACAATCACGCCTCCGGTTGGAACCACCCTGTTTGTCGGCGTAAAAGTCGGCGGTGTCACAATCGAGAAGGTCTTCAAGCAGCTGCTGATCTACTTCGCAGCCATCTTCATTGTCCTGATGCTCGTGACTTACATCCCGCAGCTCTCGCTGTGGCTGCCATCTGTAATGGGTGTGCTCTAAAGCGCAAAGCGTTAAGCAAATCAAATCGATCTCGATATTTTCAGGTACCGGCTCTGGCCGGTACCTTTTTTGCGCTGCTGCCAGGCAAAAACGAAGTGCTTTTGAGCAGGCGCGTACTTATCTGCCGAAGACAGGCCTTTTCGCGATGAAAAAAATGCGTTATTTGCAGGGGACGATAGATCCAAATGTCTGCTCAATGTCCGGCTGCCTGAAGGTTTAAAGAACAGAAATATTTAATATTTAATAATTAACGATTTTATTATTTAATCCGCAATAGTTGCTAATCAGTGTCGATCGTGTTAATAAAATATCATAGATAAATCAGGTGCTCTTTCGTTTTTGAACAGGAAGAGCAAAGGCCTGATTGAAAGGAAGGCAGTTTATGAAAACAGGCAGCAGAATTATTGCCATTGGAGCGGTCGCGCTTTGTGCCCTGGCCGCTCCTGCCCCGCTTTTGGCCGCTTCGGCCGATGAAGAAGTCCGGGTTCTCACGGCGCCCGTGCCCGATGAAGCCATCCGGTTTGCCCGCTATTCGCTGGACAGTTTTGTCCAGAACTACTATGTCAGCCAGGATCCGGCCGTCCAGGCCCAGGCCGGATCGAATGTGACGCTGGGCAATGGATTTCAGATCTACCGCAAGCATGAGGATGGACCAATGACACCGGCCGACTGCATCCGGTTTCCCGTCTATCACGAAGGAAAAATCCTGTTTTTTATGGATGTCGGCGAAGACCAGGGAAGATGGTTCGCCGTGGCGGGCAATGGGCCGGACAACACCAATGAGGGATTGAATGCCATGGAAGGCAGGCCGGGAACTTACGTCATGACCTATGGCCCAGGCCAGTACACGCCCTTTTCGATCAATAAAGTTGATCCTGCATTCAGGATAGAAGAAAACGATGAAACAGTTTTGCTGTTTCCAGCCCCCGACAGCCGGGATAAAACCGCGTATCGGCTCTATAATCCAAATTCCGGCGAGCATTTCTATACCCAGGATATGGCGGAACGGGAAAGCCTGGCTGCTCTTGGCTGGAAGAAGGAAGAGGCCGGCTGGTTTTCGCCGCTTGAGGGAACACCGGTTTACCGCCTGTACAACCCGAACTCCGGCGAACACCACTACACCATGGATCCAGACGAGCGGCAGGCGCTGGCCCGGATTGGCTGGAAGGATGAAGGCAAAGCTTTTGCCAGCGACGATCAAAAGCGGGTGCCGGTTTACCGCCTCTTTAACCCGGCCGCTTCCAATGCCGGAAGCCATCACTATACAACCAACCAGAATGAGGCCAGAGCACTTATTGACGCCGGATGGAAAGATGAAGGGACCGGCTGGTTTGCCGATCTTGGCGGCTGGCCTGGCCAGTGATCATTGACCATTCCAAAAAAAAGCTGGATTTACAGCTTCTGAAAAGACCAGCGCTCACACATCTGGCAGCGCTCTGGCTCTGGCCGCACAGGCCATATTCCCGGCCTTTGCCCTTCTGCTGCAGCATCGTGCAGCCAGGCGCCATTCCAGGAAGGAAAACTGAGTTTGCAGATGCAAAGAAGCAGAGCTGCCAGCGCCGCGCGTACCAGGTACGGGCGGCGTTTTGGCATGAAAAAAGCACGAAATCCGAAAGGAGGGATCGGATTTCGTGCTGCATATGCCTGGTTTAAAGGACATCAGTAAAAAGCCAGGCGGACGTATTGGTAAGAAAAGGGTTTAAAAGATGGGGTTAAAAATTAGCGGGAACGGATTTCGTGAAGCTTTTCAACGGCCTTGCGGCTCATTTCTTCAATCTTGTCGAATTCCTGGTTCTTGATCAGGTCAGCCTTGACCATCCAGCTGCCGCCTACGCAAAGGATGATGTTTTCCTTCAGGTAGTCTTCCATGTTCTTTTCGGAAATTCCGCCAGTCGGCATGAATTTCATCATGTTGTAAGGGGCGGCCATGGCTTTGATCATCTTGATTCCGCCAGCCGGTTCTGCCGGGAAGAACTTCACCACGCGCAGTCCCAGCTTGTAGCAGTTCTGGACATCGCTTGGTGTGCAGGTACCCGGAGTAATCGGGATGTTCTTTTCGATGCAGTATTTTGTGACTTCTTCATCAAAGCCCGGAGAGACGATAAACTGAGCACCGGCTTCAATGGCTTCATCAACCATTTCGGTAGTCAGAACCGTTCCGGCTCCGACCAGCATATCCGGGCAGGCCTCGCGCATGGCCTTGATGGATTCTTTGGCTGCAGCGGTACGGAAAGTCACTTCTGCAGCCGGCAGTCCGCCTTTGACCAGCGCATGGGCCAGGGGGGCTGCATCTTTGGCATCTTCCAGGACAACAACCGGAATGATGCCGATTTCGTGGAAACGTTCAAGTACTGGATTCATAATTCTTCCTCTTTCTACAGATCTGCTTATGGATCTGATAGCTGCCGCCGGCAGACTGGCTGCCGGCAGGCTGCCTTTATTAAGCCTGAACGGCTTCTTTCATGGCTTCAAGAGAGCCTTTGGTATCAATCGTATTCAGATCGGCCAGAACTGCATCTTCCAGGCCGGCGACTTTTGTCAAATCCAGACCCCAGAAATCGGTGTTGGACAGGACATCGTGAACCAGGGTCTTATTGTCTGCACCAGCGTGGTTTGCATAAAATTCGAGAACAGCCGGATCGTCCTTGATCATGTATTCCTTTTTGGTTACCGGGTTGATCGCCTTAAGGCCGTCTGCAGTCAGTTCATTGCCGCGATAGAAGGCAATCAGGCTGGCCAGGGAGTTGGTCAAAGCTTTTGGCAGCCTGCCAAATTTGTTCACGTAGCCAAGCAGGGAAGGCATGACACGGGCTTTCCATTTGGCTGTGGAGTTCAGGGCAATGGCCAGCAGGGAGTGGTCGATATACGGGTTTTTAAAGCGGGAAGCGACGGCATCCGCAAATTCCTTGCATTCTTCTTCCGGCAGCGAAAGGGTCGGGATGATTTCATCAAAAACTGCCTGGTTGAGGTAAGCCGAGATGGTCGGGTCATACATGCAGTCGCGCACGATATCCTGGCCGGCCAGGAACGCACCCAGAACCATGGATGTGTGGGCACCGTTCAGGATGCGGACTTTTCTTTCCTTGTACGGCTTGTGGTTGTCGGTAACCAGAATCGGCAGCCCGGCTTTTTCGTAAGGAAGCTCATCCTTGATGGACTGCGGTCCTTCGATGACCCAGACACCGAAGATTTCGCCGGTATCCATGGCGTTGTCTTCGTAGCCGTTTTCTTCATTCAGTTCAGCGGCATTGGCACGCGGATAGCCGGTAACGATGCGGTCAACCAGAGTGGAGCAGAAGACGTTTTCGTCCTTGATCCATTTCTGGAATTCTTCCGGCAGATTCCAGTCTTCGGCATGCTTGCATACCGCTTTTTCCAGTTCCTTGCCGTTGTCATCAATCAGCTCGCAGGCCAGGATGATGAAGCCCGGCAGGCCGTTCTGCCATCTTTTGTACAGGTACTGGGTCAGCTTGCCCGGCCATGAGGAAGCAGGAGCATCTTCCAGCTTGCAGCCTGGATCGTAAACAATGCCGGCTTCGGTTGTGTTGCAGGTAATGAAGCGCAGGTCCGGATTGGATGCTGTTTCCAGGACATCATTCCAGTCTTCAACCGCATTCAAACAACGGCTGGCCGCCGAGATGATGCGTTTTTCGCGGACGCTTTTTCCGTCCTGGAAGCCCTGCAGGTAAAGGGTGTACAGGTCATCCTGGTCATTGAGGATGTCATTGAGGCGGAATGAACCGTTGGCAATTGGCTGAACAAGGACAACCTTGCCGTTGAAGTCTGCTTTTTCATTCATTTCATCGATAAAGTAGTCGACAAAAGCGCGCATGAAGTTGCCTTCGCCAAACTGGATGACTTTTTCCGGAGCGTCTTTGAGCAGATAGCCCGGATAGTTCATCTCTTCAAGAGTTTTGTAAGAGAGTTTTTTCATAGTCTGTGTCTTTTCCTTCTTTTGCCGGCTTCAGGCCGGTTTTTATATTTTTATATTCAACGCGGGATGATTCCTGTTATGGCTGAAGCTAGAGGGTTACACCCTGCTTGAAAATAGCCATGTCATGGTAGCCGGCTTTTTCGCTGGCCACCGGCTTGCCGCTTGCTACAGCGATGACTTTGTCAAAGAGGTCACGGGAAAGCTGGTCAAGCGTGCGGTTTTCGAGCAGTGCGCCGCAGTTGAAGTCGATCCAGTTGGCTTTCTTGTTTGCCAGTGCAGAGTTGCTGGAAATTTTCATGGTCGGAACCGGGGAGGCAAACGGTGTACCGCGTCCGGTTGTAAACAGGACCATCTGGGCACCGGAAGCCGCCAGAGCTGTTGCCGCAACCAGGTCGTTGCCTGGAGCGCTCAGCAGGTTCAAACCGTGCTTTGTAACCGGCTGGCCGTACTGCAAAACGCCTTCAACCGGTGCGCTGCCGGATTTCTGGGTGCAGCCCATGGACTTGTCTTCCAGTGTGGAAATGCCGCCCTTCTTGTTTCCGGGTGACGGGTTTTCATAAATGGTCTGGTTGTGCGACTTGAAGTATTCCTTGAAGCCGTTGATCAAATCCACTGTCTGATCAAAGATTTCCTTGCTGGCGGCGCGGTTCATCAGCAGGGTTTCCGCCCCGAACATTTCCGGAACTTCGGTAAGGATAGTGGTTCCGCCTTCGCTGATCAGAAGATCCGAGAAGCCGCCCACCGTCGGGTTGGCGGTAATGCCGGACAGGCCGTCCGATCCGCCGCATTTTAAGCCGATCACCAGCTGGCTGACGCCGATCGGTTCGCGATGGTCGTCTTTCATGCGGGCAGCCAGCCGCTCGATGGCTTCGCATCCGGCCTGGATTTCATCTTCGACATCCTGGCACTGCAAATATTCAATACGATCCGAATCCGGGTTTTTCAGGTATTTCTTCAGTTCGCCGATGTTGGAGTTTTCGCAGCCAAGGCCAAGAACCAGAACGCCTCCGGCATTTGGATGCTCAATCAGGTCGGCCAGGATCTGTCTGGTGTTTTCCTGGTCGCCGCCCATCTGCGAGCAGCCATACGGATGCGGGAAAGCGCTGACAGCTTCCACATTTTCACCGACTAAATGCGCGCTGGCTCTTTCAATGGCCTGGGCAATATTGTTGACACAGCCAACGGTCGGGATAATCCAGATTTCGTTGCGGATGCCGGCTTTGCCCTCAGCCCGCTTGTAGCCCATGAAGGTTTCTTCCGGGCGCTCTTCAAGCGGCTTGCCATCCGGATTGTACGTGTATTCAAGCAGGTCGCCCAGGCGGGTTTTCATATTGTGGGTATGAATCCACTGACCGGTGTCGATATCCTGGCTGGCCATGCCGATAGGCTGGCCGTATTTAATGATGGCTTCACCTTTTGCGATGGGGTGAAGAGCAAATTTATGGCCCCGGACGATATCTTCCTTCAGGATGATGTTGCCGGAGTCCAGTTCAATTTCCGTTCCTTTGGACAGATCGGCCAGGGCAACGGCCACGCTGTCGTCAGGATGGATCTGTATCCATTCTTTATTCATCAGTTTTCCTTTCTGCAGGTTCAGCTTCCTTATCCCGTACAGACTTTTGCCGCCTGAGCGGATCGGAATGTAACATTTAAGGTAAAGGCTTACACATTTTATACAGTTTTGGGGGGGCTCCTGTCAATGAAAACCCTCTGGAAATGCCAGATTTCCATCAAAATGGCCCAATCAGCCGACAGGGGGCAAAAGCACATGAATATGGAAGAAAGCGGATACTTTTCGAAAATCGGCCTCTGGAATGCACATCCACACTTTTTATGGAAAAGAAACGGGAAGTGGAAGCGTTTAAAAATATTTTTCGAAATGAATTGCGTTTCGAAGCGGAAGAGTTTACACTCAGATGTGTAAAGGTTTACACCTTTTGATACAGAAGGTTTTACACATGATCTTACACAATCGACGCAAACCAGTCTGATAAAGATGATGTAAACCGGATGTATACGAATGTATAACGGAAAACCGCAAAAAAAGGGATTGAAAGATCCCTGAAGGAGAAGCAATGAAGAAATTTATGGATCAGGACTTCCTGCTCAGGAGTGATACCGCAAAGCACCTGTTCCACGATTATGCCGAAAACATGCCGATCGTGGACTACCATTGCCATATCAACCCGCAGGAAATTTATGAAGACCGCAAGTTTGACAATATTACCCAGGTATGGCTGGGCGGAGACCACTACAAATGGCGCCAGATGCGTTCCAACGGCATTGACGAAAAATACATTACAGGCGATGGCAGCGACTGGGAAAAATTCCTGGCTTATGCAAAAACCCTGGACAAAGCCATTGGCAACCCGCTTTACCACTGGTCCCACCTGGAGCTGCAGCGCTTTTTTGACTATGACGGCATCCTTTCGGAAAAGACCGCCAGGGAAGTATGGGACATGGCTAACAAGAAGCTGGCCCAGGATGATATGTCCGTGCGCAATCTGATTAAAAAATCCAATGTAAAGCTGCTGGCGACAACCGATGATCCTGTGGATGATCTGAAATGGCACAAGCTGCTGCGTGAAGACGATTCCTTCGATGTCCAGGTTCTTCCTGCCTGGAGACCGGACAAAGCGGTAAATATCAACAAGCCGGACTTCAATGACTACATGGATCAGCTGGCTAAAGTCTCCAGCGTGGAAATCAAAACTTTTGAAGATGTGAAAAAAGCTCTGGCCAAGCGCCTGGACTTCTTTGCTGAAAACGGCTGCTCCGTTTCCGACCATGGACTGGACTATGTCGTTTACCAGCCGGCATCTAACGAAGAAATCGAATCCATCTTTGCCAAAAAGAGAAACGGTGAAGAATTAAGCGCCAGAGAAGCCGACATGTACAAGACAGCCCTGCTTCAGTTCTTAGCCGGCGAATACAAGAAGAGAAACTGGGTTATGCAGCTTCACTATGGCTGCCTGCGCAACAATAACACCCCGATGTTTGACAAGCTTGGACCGGATACCGGCTACGATTCCATCTCCAACTACGCACCGGCTGACCAGCTGACCGGCTTTTTGAACTCGGTTGAATCCAGCACCGGCCTGCCAAAGACTATTCTTTACTCCCTCAATCCGGCGGATGACGAGCTGATCGGCACCGTAATCGGCTGCTTCCAGAACAGCGATGCCGTCGGCAAAATCCAGCAGGGAAGCGCCTGGTGGTTCAACGACAACAAGAGCGGCATGGAAAAACAGATGACCAGCCTGGCCAACCTGGGCCTGCTTGGCAACTTTGTCGGCATGCTGACCGATTCCCGCAGCTTCCTGTCCTATCCAAGACATGAATACTTCCGCCGCATCATGGCCAATCTGATCGGCCAGTGGGTTGAAGACGGCGAATTCCCCAATGATGACGAACTGCTCGAGCCGATTGTCAAGGGCATCAGCTACGGCAATGCAGTGCGCTACTTCGGCTTTGACCTGGATCCGTCCGGAAAATAGCCAAAGAGCTTTAAAGCCTGTAAAGAGCCAGATCGCAGGCTCTTTATCGCCAGTTCTTTATAAACTGGAACATTTTAGAAAAAAGAGAAATAAATTCCCTGCCGCCGTATCTGCCGGCAGGGAATGATCAGATAAAAGACAGAGAAAATCACAGGAGAAACTATTTATGGAAATGACACTGAGATGGTATGGACCTGGTCATGACACTGTTACCCTTGAACAGATCCGCCAGATCCCGGGTGTTACCGGCGTAATCACCACGCTCTATGACAAGAAGCCAGGCGAAGTCTGGACCCGGGAAGAAATTCGCGAACTGAAAAAGATCGTCAACGATGCCGGCCTGAATCTTTCCGGTATCGAATCGGTCAATGTTGCTGACGAAATCAAGTACGCTGGACCCAACCGCGACAAGCTGATCGACAACTACATCGAAACGCTCAAAAACCTGGGTGAAGAAGATATTCACCTGGTTTGCTACAACTTCATGCCGGTATTTGACTGGACCCGTACCGAACTGGCCAGAAAGCGCCCGGATGGCTCGACCGTCCTGGCCTACACCCAGGAAGCCGTAGACAAGCTGAACCCGGAAGAAATGTTCAGCTCCATCGGCAGCGATATGAATGGTACTGTCATGCCGGGCTGGGAGCCGGAACGCATGGCCCACGTCAAGGAACTGTTTGAAAAATACAAGGATGTGGATGAAGAAGCCCTGCGCGAGAACCTGATTTACTTCCTCAAGCGCATCATGCCGGTTTGCGATGAATACGACATCAACATGGCAATTCATCCGGATGATCCGGCCTGGCCGATTTTCGGGCTGCCAAGAATCATCACCAGCAAGGAAAACATCCACAAGATCATGGATGCCGTAGACAACCCGCACAATGGTGTAACCTTCTGCGCCGGAAGCTATGGAACATCTTTGAAAAACGATCTGCCGGACATGATCCGCTCACTGCCTGGCCGCATTCACTTTGCCCATGTCAGAAACCTGAAGTTCAACTCACCGGACGACTTTGAAGAAGCAGCCCACCTGTCTTCTGATGGCAGCTTCGACATGTTTGAAATTGTCCGCGCCCTGCATGATATCGGCTTTGACGGACCGATCCGTCCGGACCACGGCCGCATGATCTGGGGCGAAGTGGCCATGCCTGGCTATGGCCTGTATGACCGTGCTTTAGGTGCGGCCTACATCAATGGCTTGTGGGAAGCGATCGACAAGGAAGAAAAGCGCATCGACAAGATCGAAGAAAAAGCCGGGGAAGCTGCAGAAGAAGCAAAAAAGAAAAGCAAGTAAGCTTTCCTGACCGGAAAAGAGAACGAGAAAAACTATGAAACTGAACCGTGAAGGAATCCAGGACCGCGAAGCGTGGCTTTCCAAAGGCTACAAGCTGCCTGAATTCGATATTGAAGAAGTAACTGCAAAAACAATCGCCGCTCCGGAGTGGATCCACTTTGGTGCCGGCAACATTTTCAAGGCTTACCAGAGCCGTATCGTTCAGGACCTGCTCAACAAGGGCATCCTGGACAAGGGAATTGTCGTGGCTGAAGGCTTTGACTATGAAATCATCGAAAAGATGAACCGTCCGCATGACAACCTCTCCGTTGTTGTAACCCTCAAAAGCGACGGCACTATCGACAAGGATATCGTAGCTTCTGTTGTGGAATCCCGGATCCTGGATTCCGCCGACAAGGAAGAATTTGACCGCCTGAAAGAGATTTTTGACAATCCGTCTTTGCAGATGGCCAGCTTCACCATCACAGAAAAAGGCTATTCCCTGACCAACGCCAAAGGCGAAGTGCTCCCGGCCATTGCCGCTGACTTTGCCAGCGGACCGGAAAATCCCCAGTCCTATATCGGCAAGGTTGCCGCCCTGCTTTATGAGCGCTGCAAGCATGGCAAACTGCCGATTGCCATGGTCTCCATGGATAACTGCTCCCACAACGGCGACAAGCTGCGCGAAGCCATCATGGCTTATGCCAGCAAATGGGCCGAAAACGGCAAGGTGGAAAAAGGATTTGTTGACTACCTGAGCAATCCGGAAAAAGTCACTTTCCCCTGGACGATGATCGACAAGATTACTCCGCGCCCGGATGCCGGTGTTGAAAAAATGCTGGCGGCCGATGCGATTGAAGGACTGGATCCAGTAATCACTTCTAAAAACACCTATGTCGCTCCATTTACCAATGCGGAAGAAACCGAATACCTCGTTATTGAAGATTCCTTCCCCAATGGCCACCCGAAACTGGAAGATGCCGGCGTAATCTTTACAGACCGCGAAACAGTAGACAAGGTGGAAAAGATGAAAGTCACCACCTGCCTGAACCCGCTTCATACAGCGCTGGCTGTCAATGGGTGCACACTTGGCTATACCAAGATTTCCGAAGAAATGAAAGACCAGGACCTGGTCGACCTCATTTCCGGAATCGGCTATAAGGAAGGCCTGCCGGTTGTTGTCAACCCGGGCGTCCTCGATCCAAAAGAGTTTATTGACACTGTCATTCAGGTGCGTTTCCCGAATCCGTTCATGCCAGATACTCCGCAGCGGATTGCAACCGACACCAGCCAGAAGCTGGCTGTCCGTTTTGGCGAAACCATCAAGTCCTGCATCAAGGAAGGCAAAGATCTTGGCAGTCTGAACCTGATTCCGCTTGTCCAGGCTTCCTGGATCCGCTATTTGATGGGTATCGATGACCAGGGCAATGAATTCGTTCTGTCCCCTGATCCGCTGCTGGATGAAGTCAAGCCCATCGCTGATAAGCTTTCTCTTGATGAAGAGCAGGATGTCAAAGCGATTATCGAACCCCTGCTCAAAAACGAAAAGATTTTCGGCCTGGATCTGACCCAGACTGTGCTGGGCGACAAAGTCGCTGACTATGTCAAGGCCATGACGGATGGCAAGGGCGCTGTTCGCCGCACCATCCACGAAGCCGTTTCCAAAAAGGACTGAACCAGGAACACGGCAGAAACCGCAGGATACTTTGACAAGCCGCCTGCAGGCAGGCTTGCCATCAGCTTCTATCTATATAAGGAAAGAAATTACGATCGTCCGGGATGAAAAAGATCGCAGGCAGGGCATCTTAAAGCCGCCCTGCCTGCCCGGGATTTGATCCTGCTGCGCCTTTCGGGCCTGACCAGAAAGGGCGCAAGCCGGTTTGAAGAGGCAGATGTCCTCTTCTTTTTGAAAAGCGATCCATGCTCCTGCTTTTTTAACCTGAACCTGTATCCAGCCGGACGATGGAACTGCTTTTGAAAATGATTAACCGTACAAGATATACAGAAAGAGGACAAAGAATGTCTAAGAAAGATAAAGTTGTTACTTTTGGCGAACTGATGCTGCGCCTGGCACCGGAAGGCTACTATCGTTTTGTACAGGCGGACAAACTGGGTGCGACTTATGGCGGGGGCGAAGCCAATGTGGCAGTCTCCCTGGCCAACTATGGCCATGATGCCCACTTTGTATCCAAACTGCCTAAGCATGAAATCGGCCAGGCAGCGGTAAACTCCCTGCGCAAATACGGTGTTGAAACGGAAGATATCGTTCGCGGGGGCGATCGCATCGGTATTTACTACCTGGAAAAAGGCGCTTCCCAGCGGCCAAGCAAGGTCATTTACGACCGCGCCGGATCTGCTATTGCCAAAGCTAAGCCGGAAGAGTTCAACTGGGATGAAATCCTCAAGGATGCCAGGTGGTTCCACACAACCGGAATCACTCCGGCTATTTCGGATGAAGCAGCCCAGATTACCCTCGATGCGGTAAAGAAAGCCAGGGAACTGGGCGTACCGGTATCGATGGACCTCAACTACCGCAATAAGCTGTGGAGCAAGGAAAAAGCCGGCAAAGTCATGTCCGAAATCTGCAAGTATGTGGATGTGTGCATTGCCAATGAAGAAGATGCCAAGGATGTCTTCGGCATTGAAGCAGCTGATACGGATATCACCGGCGGTGAAATCAACCGCGAAGGCTACAAGGATGTAGCCAAGCAGCTTAAAGACCGCTTTGGTTTTGACAAGGTAGCCATTACCCTGCGTGAATCCATCAATGCCAACCGCAACCTGTGGTCGGCCATGCTTTACGATGGCGATGACTATCACTTCTCCAAAAAATACGACCTGAACATCGTTGACCGGGTAGGCGGCGGAGACTCGTTTGGCGGCGGTCTGATCCATGCCCTGCTTTCCGGCATGAACAGCCAGGATGCGATTGAATTTGCGGTAGCGGCTTCGGCACTGAAGCATTCCATCGAAGGCGACTACAACCTCGTCTCCGAAGACGAAGTGCTCAAGCTGGCCGGCGGCGATGCATCCGGGCGCGTTCAGCGCTAAATCCAGAAGCTGAAAGCTCGCAATAAAAGAGAATCCAGAAACAGAATAGACCGGAACAAAAAAGTGTTCCGGTCTTTTTTGATGGCCAGGATGGAAGATGGCCCTCTTTCGCTTTATAAGAGCTGGCGGTAAAATCAGGTGCAATCCGCTGCGTGGGATCGCCTGGCGGCGATGCGTTTTGACCATCCTTTCGTGCTTATTTCGTCAGTGAAATGTGTACGAAAGGATGGTTTTTCCTTTCAAAAGTGAAGCCGGGGCCCAACAGGCTAACTGCAGTGCAGCTTCAGGCCTCGTGAGAAAAGAAATCCAAAATCCAGTCTGGTCCGGGGGGCGGTAAAACCGGTGCAGGATTGACTAAAAGCCATAGAATTCCAGCTGATCCAGATACGGCCTGGAGCCTGTTTTAATGGAATGATCAGCCCCGGAAGGCAGAAAAAAAGACGCCGCATGGCGTCCGTGGCGGATCGTTTCATCCTGAAAGTCAGGCAGCATTGCGCGTGGTCTTTTTCTCCTTTAGCAGGCCGGAATAGACGGTCTGGCTGGGGTAGTCCTTCTTGTTGAGGACCTGGTTCATGCAGAACACTGAAGTCGTGCAAAGATAAGGGATCCGGTTGTCATAGGAAGTGATGGAAGTGGCCGGCAGATCGGAAAGCCGGTTGTTGTTGTAGCCGGTAATCTGGCAGTCCGCCGGGACTTTGATGTGATGACTCTGGCAGTATTTCAGGGCATTGGCGGCCAGCTCGTCATCCATGCAAAGCAGGGCATCGAATTCGCCGGCTTGTTTGAGCTGCTCTTCCAGGGAGGGATAAAGCCGGTCGGCATCGATTTCAACAATGCGCGGTTCATCGGCCAGTTTCTGGTCATACTTGTACATCGCTTCTTTGAAGCCGCGCAGTTTTTCACGTGTCGAAAAAGTATCGCGCCGGGAGATGAGAAGCGGCTTTTTGGCTCCGTTTTCCATCACCAGGTTTGTCAGTTCCATCATCCCCGAAGCGTCATCGCAGCGAATCGAGTACACATTGTCCGCTTCAAGCAGGCCGTTGAGCATGATGATAGGGACTTTGCGGGAAGCTTCCCGCAGATAGAAATTGCCGCGGGGGGTGTCTTCGACGAAATGGGAGCCGATTAAAAAGATTACATCCACATTGCGGGAGAGCAGCAGGGAAACGGCTTCCTGCTTGTCCTTGAGCTGGTCGCCGGTGCAGGCCAGCAGGGCGGTAAACCCGTTGTCTTTCAGGTCATTCTGGAGATGGTAGATGCATTCGGCCTGGTAGGTATCCCGGGAATCGGAGCAGAGAATCCCGGCCAGAGACATGGAGGAAGTGGCCATGCCCTTGGCAAAAGCATTGACAGAATAGCCTTTTTCCTCAATAACTTTCATGATTTTTTCCCGGGTCTTGGCCGACACATAGCCGGAATTATTAATGGCCCTTGAAATCGTGGCAATCGAAAAGCCGGTTTCACGGGCAATGTCATACATGTTCATAAAAACTCCTTTTACTGTTTGAAACGTCCAATCGTATCTGGACGCAGGAGGCAGTCAGAATCAGATTATAAATGTAAAAGAATCAGAGAAGATAAGAAAATTATATAGGAAAGCCTTTCCACTTACAACGGGTATTAACCGGGAAGAAAAACCAAAGAATAACTTAATATTCTGGTTTAATAAATAGCCATAAACAAAGAATGAAGCAAATATGGAAAGATTGCCATATATTGCCGACCGGATTTCCGGAGAGAAGATGTAATTTCCATAAATTCAGGATAATATAACATCTTTTGAATAATGTTATAAATTTAATTATAAAAAGCAGAAGTGAAAAAGCCTGAAACATTGTCCAGCTGCCAGGCGTGCAGCTGAAGAAAATTTCAGGGATCTGGGTTCTTTGGGAATTACAGGGAAGCGATGGCCTGCTTCATGGAGCGGACAAACTTAGCCGCATGAACCGGGGCATCCTGGCCGTATTTTGCGCACAGGGCGACGATGGCGCTGCCGACAATGACGCCATCGCTGATGGCAGCCATTTGCGCTGCCTGTTTTTCATTGGCAATGCCAAACCCGATGGCACAGGGAATGCGGTTTGTCTTGCGCACCTGGACAATCATGTCTTCCACATTGCTTTCGATCTCGCTGCGGCAGCCCGTGACCCCCAGGCTCGAGACGCAATAGAGAAAGCCGTTTGCGCTTGCGGCAATTTTTTCGATCCGCTCTCTGGAGGTCGGGGCGATCATGGAAATCAGCTCGATGCCGGCCTGACAGGCCGGGATTTCGAATTCGTCTTTTTCTTCAAAGGGGACATCGGGCAGGATCAGGCCGCTGATGCCGGCCCTGGCTGCCCCATCCATAAAGCGCTCAATGCCATAGGAATATACAACATTGGCATAGGTCATGAACACCAGCGGAATCTGGACCTGATCTTTAATGCGGGAAACCATGGCCAGAACATCATCCGTGCAAAGGCCGCCGGCCAGCGCCCGCTGGCTGGCCTGCATGATGACCGGTCCTTCGGCGGTAGGATCCGAAAAGGGAATGCCGATTTCAATCAGGTCGGCGCCGGCGTTCTGCAGCGCCAGGATCAGTTTTTCAGTCGTCTCCAGGTCTGGATCGCCGGCGGTAATGAAGGGGATAAAGGCTTTGGATTTACCAAAGGCATCGCGAATTGACTTATTCATACAGCTCTTCTCCTTTATAGCGGGCAATGGCTGCCACATCTTTGTCGCCCCGGCCGGAAACGGTGACCACCAGAATCTGGTCCGGACGCATTTTCGGGGCCAGATCCATGGCACAGGCAATGGCATGGGCGCTTTCGATGGCCGGGATGATGCCTTCCTGGCGGGACAGGTATTCAAAAGCCGCAACCGCCTGGTCATCGGTAATGGCCACATACTCGGCCCGGCCCCGGTCGTACAGATCGGCATGTTCCGGCCCGATACCCGGATAGTCCAGGCCGGCCGAAATGGAATAGACCGGGGCAATCTGGCCGTATTCGTCCTGGCAGAAGTAGGATTTCATCCCATGGAAAATTCCTTTTTTGCCAGTGGCAATAGTCGCGGCGCTCAAGCCGGTCTCAATGCCGCGCCCGGCGGCTTCGCAGCCAATCAGCCGGACCTCTGGATCATCGATAAAGTGGTAAAACGAGCCGATCGCATTGCTGCCGCCGCCCACGCAGGCCAGAACGGCATCGGGCAGGCGGCCTTCCTTTTCCAGCAGCTGGGCTTTAGTTTCGCGCGAAATAACGGCCTGGAAATCGCGGACCATTGTCGGAAACGGGTGCGGCCCCATGACCGAGCCCAGGCAATAGTGGGTATCGTCAATCCGCCGGGTCCATTCGCGCATCGCCTCGGAAACAGCATCCTTGAGCGTTGCAGTGCCAAAGGTGACCGGAACGACCTTTGCCCCTAAAAGCTTCATGCGAAAGACATTCAAAGCCTGCCGCTTTGTATCTTCTTCGCCCATAAAGACAACACACTCCATCCCCAGCAGGGCGGCCGCCGTTGCGGTCGCCACTCCATGCTGGCCGGCTCCGGTTTCAGCAATCAGGCGGGTCTTGCCCATCTTTCTGGCCAGCAGCGCCTGGCCTAAGACATTGTTGATCTTGTGGGCGCCGGTGTGGTTGAGATCTTCGCGCTTGAGATAAATCTTCGCCCCGCCAAGATCCTCGCTCATATGCCTGGCATAGTACAGCCGGCTGGGCCGGCCGGCGTATTCATTGAGCAGCTCTTCAAGTTCACGGTTAAACTGCGGATCATTTTTGTAAAATTCATAAGCTTCTTCCAGCTCGCCAACGGCATTCATCAGCGTTTCCGGAATATACTGCCCGCCATGGGCTCCAAATCTTCCTTTCGACATCATCGTATCCTTTCTGCTTTTTATGTTTTCTTTGTCTGTGTTTTTCACTTGTACTGGTGTATTAAGCCGGCCCGGAAGGCAGCTTTCGATGGGCTGTTCTCTTATGGGTGGGGCTTTATCCGGCTGCTTTTACGGCCTGGACCAGCTCCATGATTTTTTCCGGGTCTTTTTTATGGTCCGTTTCCGTCTGGCTTGAAACATCCACACCCATGCAGCCGGTGGCCAGGGCCGCTTCCAGGTTGTCCAGACCAATGCCGCCAGCCAAAAGGTACGGCCTGGAAAATCCATCCAGCAGCGACCAGTCAAAGCGTTTTCCATTACCGGCACCAGCATCGAGCAGTACCAGGTCGGCTTTTGATAAGGCCGCCTGCTGGAGATCTTCACGGGTGCGAACCTGGAAGGCACGCCAGACTGTGCCATGCTGCTGAAGCCTGCCAATGAAGGTTTCATCCTGGCTTCCGTGCAGCTGAATGACATCCAGCAGTCCTTCATTGAGAAGACGGGCCATTTTCTCCAGGTCTTCATCGACAAAGACGCCAACGCGCACGATCTGTGGATCGAGTCTTGCCGCCAGCTTTTGCAGGATGGCTTCGTCAATGCTGCGGGACGAGAAGGGAACATCCACCACAAAGCCGGCGTAATCTGCTTTAGTCTTGTTGATGGCTTCAATGTCTTCCGGACGCGACAGGCCGCAGATCTTGATCTTCCGCTCCATCACGGGCGGTCTCCAGCTTCATTTCCGGCTTCGCAGACCGGTAAGAGAGATTTTGCCGCGTCTTTTAGTGCATCGGGCTGGGGGGTGGGCTGGCCATCGAGATGGCGAAGAATTTGGGCTTTGTTTTCAGCTTTCATCAGCGCCTCGCCAATCAGGACCGCATCCATGCCGGCTTCTTTCTGCAGGGCAATATCGGCCGGCGTATGCATTCCGGATTCACACACCAGAACAAGCCCGGGCTGATCCAGGCCGGCCAGCAGGCTGGCGGCATGGCCGGGATCGACGGAAAAATCGCGCAGGCTGCGGTTGTTGACCCCAAGGATTTTCGCGCCGGCCTGGATGGCAGTTTCAATCTCCTTTGGCGTGCGGCATTCGACCAGCGCATCCAGGTTTAGCCTGTCACAAAGCTGGAGGTTTTCTTTGAGCTGTAAAGGCGTCAGAAGCGAGACGATCAGAAGTACAGCCGAAGCTCCCATTGCGGCGGCCTGCAAGATCATGTATGGATCGACGACAAAATCCTTGCGCAAAACGGGCAGGCTGCAAGCAGCAATGGCCTTTCGGACATTTTCGTCGCTGCCCAGAAAGAAATCCGGTTCGCTCAATACGGAAATGGCAGCTGCTCCGGCTGCTTCATATTCCCGGGCCAGGCGGGCCGGGTTGAGAGTCTTGGCAATGATCCCTTTGGAGGGCGAAGCTTTCTTGATTTCACAGATATAGGACAGGCCCTCTTTTTGCATGGCCTGATAAAAAGAGGGGTGGGATGGCAGTCCCTGGTCCAGAAGCGCGTGCACATCGAGCGGCTTTTGCGCTTTTTCCTTTGCGATGCGCTCTTTGCGCCTTGCGGCAATTGCTTCGAGAATGTCAGGCATGGCTGGCTCTCCGGAAGGCTTCCAGCTGGGCCATCGCCCGGCCGGAATCGATCAGCATCTCCGCCGTACGGACGCCTTCTTCCAGCGTCTGGCAATAGCCGTAGACATATAAGCCGGCTCCGGCATTCAGGCAGGCTGCCTGCCTGGGCGCTCCCTGTTCCCGGCCGGAAAGAATGTCCATGGTAATCTGGGCATTGGCTTTCGGATCGCCCCCGCAAAGCTCTTCTTTGCGGCAGCGGGCATAGCCAAACTGCTCCGGTGCGATTTCATACGTTTTAAACCGGCCGTTTTCAAACTCGCATACAGCGGTCGCTTCCGACAGGGAGATTTCATCGAGCTTGTCCAGGCCATACACGACCATGCCTTTCGAAACACCAAGCTGGCTGAGCACCCGGGCCATCGGCTCGACTTTTTCTTTTTCATAGACACCCATCACCTGCCGGCCGGCGCGGGCGGGCGAGGTAAGAGGACCAAGCAGGTTGAAAATGGTGCGCACGCCCAGCTCCTTGCGCACGGGGGCGGCGAATTTCATGGCCGGATGGAAGGATGGGGCAAACAGGAAGCACATGCCGCAGTTTTCCAGGATCTGTTCGCATGTGCGGCTATCCTGGCCGATCCGGATGTCCAGGGCTTCCAGGCAGTCGGCCGCTCCGCTTTTTGAAGAGGCGCTGCGGTTGCCATGCTTGGCAATGGGAACACCGGCTGAGGCAGCAATAAAGGCAGCGGTTGTCGAGATGTTAAACGAGCTGGAATGATCGCCGCCGGTCCCGACAATTTCAAGCACCTCGCCGGCCGGGTGAATGATTGCCGAGTGATTTCGCATCGCCCGGGCCGAGCCGAGAATTTCATCGGCGGTTTCACCTTTGGCGGCGAGCAGGGAAAGATAGGCCGAAATCTGGATATCGCTGCACTGGCCGGACATGATTTCATCCATCACGGTCATGGCCTGGGCCGTCGAAAGATCTTTATGGTCTTCCAGCTGGAAGATTGCTTCTTTAATCATGGAAAAGTGCTCCTTTCAGAAAATTGTGCATAATCGTTTCGCCGCATGGCGTCATGACGGATTCCGGATGAAACTGGACACCATAGACGGGATAGCGAGTGTGTTCAATGGCCATAATTTCGCCCTCGCACATCGCCGTAGCCCGCAGGCACGCAGGCAGGCTGGTTACGGCCAATGAATGATAGCGGGCAGCCCGAAAGGTTTCGAGGCCTTCGAACAGCGGGGATGAACCGGTTTTGTGCATCGTCATCGCCCGGCCGTGAACCAGCTTTTGGGCGTAGCCGATGGGTGCGTCAAAGGCGGCGGCAATGGCCTGGTGGCCCAGACAGACACCAAGGATCGGGATCGAGGGGGCGAAGCGGCGGACCAGCTCGATGCAGATTCCCGCCTGTTCGGGCTTGCCCGGCCCGGGGGAAAGGATGATGGCCCTGGGCTGGAGCGCTTCGATTTCATCGAGCGTGATGGCGTCGTTGCGCCGGACTTCAATGGCTTCGCCTTTGGCCTGACTGGCGATCAGGTGCGCCAGGTTGTAGGTAAAGGAGTCGTAATTGTCGATAAGCAGGATCATTCCAGACCTCCCTGGGCCGCCATGACGGCACTGACAATGGCCCGTGCTTTGCTGGTGCGCTCCTGGTATTCCGCTTCGGGACTGGAATCGAACACAATGCCGCCGCCCGAGCGGACACAAAGCACGCCGTTTTGCTTGCAGGCCAGGCGGATGCCGATGCAAAGATCCAGGCCGCCGGTAAAATCGATATGGCCAATGGCCCCGCCGTACACGCCGCGCCGGCTTTGTTCCAGCTCCTCGATAATCTGGCAGGCCCGGAACTTGGGCGCCCCGGACAGGGTACCCGCCGGTAAAATGGCGCCGATTGAATCCAGGGCATCCCTGCCTTGTTCCAGCACGCCCTGGACCTGGGATCCGATGTGCATGACCGAAGCAAAAGGAAGGACATCCATGTAGCGGCTGACCTGGACGCTGCCGCTCTGGCAAATGCGGCCCAGATCATTGCGGCCAAGATCCACCAGCATGTTGTGCTCGGCCAGCTCTTTTTCATCAGCCAGCAGCTCTTCTTTCAGGCGGGCATCTTCTTCAGGCGTGGCACCGCGCTTCCGGGTGCCGGCCAGCGGAAAGGTAAAGACGTTTCTATCCTCAACGCGCACCAGCGTCTCGGGTGAGGCCCCGGCAATCTCGATATCCTCGCCGCAAAGATAAAACATGTAAGGCGAAGGGGAAGAAGAGCGCAGCTGCCGGTACGTATCAAACAGGGATCCACAGGCCGGGGCCTGCATCGGATTGGAAAAGACGGCCTGGAAGATATCGCCTTCCCGGATATAGCAGCGCGCTTTTTCGACCTTGGCACAATAGGTTTCATAGTCATAAAGCGGGGTTAGCGGGTGATGAAGCAAAAGGGGCTCAAACTGCTTTTTCTCCTTGCTTTCAAGCAGTTCTTTCATAGCCTGCAGGCGCTCTTGCGCTTTTTGCCGCTGCTTTTCCAGCTTTTCCAGCTGGCTGCTTAAAGACAAGTTCTTTTCATCTCCAGCCTTATGGGCCAGGAATTTCGAAGCTGTCGGTTCATTTTCAGGCTTTCCGGCTTTGGCCGGCCTTGAAAAGTCCGGTTCATCGGCCACGATGCCGGTCAGCAGGATGATTTTCTGGGTGAAATGGTCAAAGATGACCAGCGAATTAAACAGCATCAGATCCATGTCCCGATGCCGGGTATTGTCGTAGTTTTTAAACACCAGGTCCGGCTCGTCGTAGCGCAGGTATTCATAGGCGAAATAGCCGCAAAGCCCGCCGGTAAAGCCTGGCAGGCCTTCGATTTTCGGGGTTTTATACGGGCGGATGATTTCACGCAGGGCTTCTTCCGGCCTGGTCGTGAAAAACTGGTCGAGCTGGTTTCCATCGGCATCCCGGATGGTGAACAGTCCTTCGCTTAAAATCAGTTCCAGATCCGGCTGATAGCCAATGTAGGAATAGCGTCCGCGCTGACCGGTGTGGCTGGCGCTTTCCAGCAAAAAGATACGGCTGGAATGAGCGGCCAGAATCCGGGCGGCTTCAACAGGGGTAATGAAATCGCCATACAGCTCAAGGGTAACGGGAATGCGGGGACATCCCGTTTTGCGCTGCAGGTTTAAAAGTGTTTTTGCATCGTAAATCATGGCAGCCTCCTCAATGCCAGCCGGCTATTTGGCCGGCTGCTTAAACGTGATGGGTCAGCTTGCAGCTGAAGAGCCTTTCCAGAAACCGGCCAATAGAATACAAAAAAGCCCGTCCCTGAAAAGAGGTTCTCTTTTCAAGGACGAGCTGAATGTGCATCATAAGCCCGCGGTGCCACCTTGATTCTTCTTCCGAAGAAGAAGCGCTTTTGCAGGATGCCATCACATCCCTGACCCTTTACGCAGGTCTTACGTCACAGAGTACTCGGAATCTCCTTTGACTGTGCCCTCGGCGGTCCATTTGGCAGCCTGCTTTTCCACCCGGCTTTCACCATCCCGGACTCGCTTCTTGGCGCATGTACTGCTTTGATCTCCGCTTCATCGGTTTTGAGTTGTTCACAGGATATCGAAAATGAAAATTTCTGTCAATTTTCTGAAACAGGTTTTGTAAGCATTTGTTTAAGAAAAAAGGCGGGTACAGAGCGGAAATGAGCCGGGAAATCAACAAAATCAGCGAACAGATTCATCCAAACTGCACAACTGAGTAATTTTTTAAAGCAGTACCATACGTAAAGCCCGGTCATATCGAATGACGCAGAAACCGCTTACAGAAAGAAAAGCTTGCAACTGACGGAAAGGATGGCCGATGCTAGAATGAGACTGGATAGTTTCCACTCTGTTTGCGGATGGAGACAATCCCAGCTGAAATCCTGGAAGCCGGCGGCCAGAAAAGGATCCTCATGGAATGGCTGCAGACTGTTTGCCGGATCAATGGCCATCCACAGTGCCTGATAAAGTCCGGACAGGCTGGAAGATAACGAAGATCGCGGCTGCCCGCCCCACCGGAAGGCTGAAAACTGGACAGCCAGAAAGCAGCCGGCAATGGAAGAAAGAGAGAGGCTTTATCCGCCCCTGCGCCAGGTCAGGATCATGGCGGGATGAAGCAGGCAGATGCTGTGAAAAGAAATGAAACAAGAAGCGTAAAAGTCGGGGATCTGACGATCGGGGGAAATGACCATGTCGTCATTCAGTCGATGTGCTCGATCAAGACGGAGCGGGTCGATGAAGTCGTCGCCCAGATTCTCGAACTGGAAAAGATGGGCTGCGAGCTGATCCGGGTTTCCGTCATGGACCAGGCCGATGCCCGGGCGATTGCGGCGATTCGCGAAAGGATTCATATCCCGCTGGTCGCCGATATCCATTTTGACTATAAGCTGGCTCTGGCCGCAATCGAAGCCGGTGCTGACAAGATCCGGCTCAACCCGGGCAATATCGGCCCGAAGGAAAATGTTGAAGCCGTTGTCAAAGCGTGCAAAGCCCGGCACATCCCGATCCGGATTGGCATCAATTCCGGATCGCTGGAAAAAGACATTCATGAAAAATACGGCCGGCCGACTGCTGAGGGCATGATTGAATCCGCCATGCGGCATGTGAAAATTCTGGAAGATCTGGATTTTCATGACATCGTGCTTTCGTTCAAATCCAGCGACCCGCTGCTTTGCATGGAAGTCTACCGCCATGCGGCAAAAACCTTTGACTATCCGCTCCATCTTGGGGTCACCGAAGCCGGAACCGTCATGACCTCGGCTGTGAAATCCACACTGGCTTTAGGGCCTTTGCTGCTGGAAGGAATCGGCAATACGATCCGCATTTCGGTCAATGGAGATGCCAGGCTGGAAATGCCCATTGTCAAGGAACTGCTCAAGGACTGCGGCCTGAAAAAAGATGTCCCCAACCTGATTGCCTGTCCGACCTGCGGACGGACCGCGTGGGAGATGAAACCGGTTGTGGATGAGATGGAAGCCTGGCTGCAGACGGTAAACAAGCCGGTCACTGTGGCCATTATGGGCTGTGCCGTCAATGGTCCGGGAGAGGCAAAACATGCCGATATCGCCATTGCCGGCGGCCGGGATGAGGGGCTGCTGATCCGCAAAGGAAAAGTCGTTGAAAAGCTGCCGCAAGAGGCAATGGCTGAGCGGCTGAAAAAGGAGGTTCTTGACTTTATGCCAGACGAGCAGATCCTGCCTGAAAAATAAGTTCCTTCTGGATCAGGCAGCATTTGCGCCGGACCGCTGAAAAAGGAAAAATCGACAGAACCGCCGGTAAGATTGTGAAGAAATTATCGAATTTCTCAATATTAAGGGCTCGTGCTATATTTAGCATGTTAGACAAAAGAAGCAAGGCAATACGCCTCACAGAGGAAAAATATGATCATCAAAAAACTGACAAAACTGATCGAAGGCAAAGGAGCCAAAATCGTTTTTACTGAGGGCTGGGATCCCCGTGTTATGGGAGCTGCTGTCCGTCTGAAAGAAAACAACTTAGTAGAGCCAATCCTGCTTGGCGAACATGACCAGGTTGATGCCTGTGCCAAAGAGAATGGCTTTGATATCTCCAATATCCAGGTCATTGCCCCAAGCGAATTCCCGGAAGATGAAAAGCAGAAAATGATCACCCGTATGATCGAACTGCGCCGTGGTAAAATGGACGCAGAAGCTGCCGCTGAAGCGCTTTCCCATACGAACTATTTCGGAACCATGCTTGTGGAAATGGGCTACGCTGACGGCCTTTTAGGCGGTGCGACCTATTCTACAGCCGATACCGTCCGTCCAGCTTTGCAGCTGGTCAAGACAGCGCCCGGCCAGTCTCTGGTCTCTTCAACATTTATCCTGGTCAAGGACAAGAAAATCCTGTTCATGGCTGACTGCGCCATCAACCGCGACCCGAACCCGGATGAACTCGTTGAAATCGCCATCCAGACCGCGGATACTGCCGGCAAGTTCGGCATTGAACCGTATGTCGCTATGCTTTCCTACTCCTCATTCGGTTCGGCGACCGGCCATTGCGTAGCCAAGATGGCTGAAGCCACAACCCGTTTGAAACGTATGCCGATCAACTTCAAGGTTGATGGCGAAATGCAGTTTGACTGCGCGGTTTCTCCGGAAGTTGCCAGCCTGAAGGCCCCGGAATCTGAAGTAGCCGGCCATGCCAACACCTTCATTTTCCCGAACCTCTCTTCCGGAAACATCGGCTACAAGATCGCTGCCCGTCTTGGCGGATGGGAAGCATTAGGACCAATTCTCCAGGGCCTGAACAAGCCGATCAACGATTTGAGCCGCGGTGCCAACGAAGAAGAAATCTACAAGATGGCAATCGTAACAGCAGCCCAGAAAGTTGCCCAGAGCGAACCACTGCCTTTCTAGTCTGAGTCAGTTTAAAAACAGATTTAAGTCTCTTGTAAATAACAAGCCGCAGATTCCTGCATGGAGTCTGCGGCTTTTTTCAGGCCGGATCAATCCCGCCCCCTGAAAAAAGTCGCGGCTAAACTGCTATACTTGACGTATGAAAAAGAATGAAACATTTCCGTGGCCCATGGATGAAGGGGCTGCGATGGATTTTGCAAATGGCGAGCTGATCCTGGCTTTCAAGGATGATGAGTGGAACGAAAACCAGCTGGAAAGCCTGCAAAACAATCCGCTTTCGGTGCTGGTGTGCGAAAATAACGGCCTGATTATCTTCCTGACCGAAGGCGGGCCGCTGGATACGAGCGATCTCTATTTCAATATCCAGGACTGCGATGAGGCGGATGCCCTGCTGAGGACTGAAAACCTGCCTGTCCAGGCCCTGTTTATCAATAAGGACAATGTCATTCAGGGCGTAAAAAGCGCGACGCTTTCGGCAAAGATAACCGGCGAGCTTGATGGTCTGCTTGAAAAACAGGCAAAGACAGAATTTATGCCGGGCGAGTTTGATGTCAACATGGAAGGTTTGCAAAGTGCCTACGAACCGGCAGAACTGGCCAAATTCAAAAAGCTGGAGTTTGAACTGAACTGAGGCGCGATTGAAAGCGGAAACACCACAAATTTACCGTAAAAAACAGAATTTGATCCATAAAGAGCGGATTCTGTTTTTTAATAGAAAGACAGTCCCGGAACAGGCAGTGTCCGGGCGGCATTAATCCAGAATATCCCTGAATCTGATCAAGAAAGGAAAATGTATGAAAGCTGTAATCAGTGTAATCGGCCAGGACCGCGTTGGAATCCTGGCTATGGCGGCCAATGTCTGTGCCGGCCATTTTGTCAATATCCTTGAAGTATCCCAGACGATTGTCGATGGCGTCTTCTCCATGACCATGATTGTCAATATGGACCAGATGGACATTACGTTTGACGAATTTGCCGGTGAATTCGAAAAAATCGGAATTGATAACAGCCTGATTATCCGGGTCATGAACTACGAGATTTTCCAGGCCATGCACACCATTTAAGAGGTTTCCATGCAGACAGATAAAATCCTGGAAACGATCAAGATGATTGATGAGGAATGCCTGGACATCCGGACAATTACGATGGGCATTTCCCTGATGGACTGTGCAGATGCAGATATTCACAAGTCCTGCGCGAAGATTGAAAAGAAAATCTGCACCCTGGCCAAGGACCTGGTCCGGGTCGGCGATGATATCAGCCGCGAATACGGCATTCCGGTTGTCAACAAGCGGATCTCGGTGACGCCAATTGCCCTGCTTTGTGCAGCCAGCGGCGGCGACCCGGTGGAATACGCCCTGACTCTGGAGCGCTGTGCCCAGAAGCTTGGCGTAAACTTTATCGGCGGCTATTCCGCCCTGGTCCAGAAAGGCTATTCGCATGGCGACAATGCCCTGATCGAAAGCATCCCCAGAGCCCTGGCAGCAACCGATCACGTGTGCGCTTCGGTCAATATCGGCTCCACGAAAGCCGGCATCAACATGGATGCGGTAAAGCAGATGGGACATGTCATCCGCCAGTGTGCCGAGCTGACTGCAGAGCGAAACTGCCTGGGGGCAGCCAAGCTGGTCGTCTTCTGCAATGCGCCGGAAGACAACCCGTTTATGGCGGGTGCTTTCCATGGTGTAGGCGAAGGAGACTGCGTGATTAACGTGGGCGTATCCGGCCCAGGCGTTGTGCGCGCAGCCCTGGCCAAAGTGGATAAAAATGCGCCGATTGATGAGCTGGCGGACCTGATCAAGCGGACGGCCTTCAAGATTACCCGCATGGGCCAGATGGTCGGCCGCGAAGCCAGCAAAAGACTGGGCGTACCTTTTGGCATTGTTGACCTCTCTCTGGCACCAACTCCGGCTGTCGGGGATTCAGTCGCCTACATTCTTGAGGAGATGGGACTGAAAACATGCGGTGCCTATGGCACAACCGCCTGCCTGGCTTTGCTGAATGATGCAGTCAAGAAAGGCGGAGTCATGGCTACCAGCCATGTCGGCGGCCTTTCCGGCGCCTTTATCCCGGTATCAGAAGATGCGGGAATGATTCACGCCACCCAGGCCGGTGTGCTGCGGCTGGAAAAACTGGAAGCCATGACGGCCGTCTGCTCGGTCGGCCTGGACATGATCGTTGTCCCGGGCGATACGGATGCGGATGTGCTGGCGGGCATGATTGCGGATGAAGCCGCAATCGGCATGGTCAACTCCAAGACCACAGCGGTCCGGGTTATTCCGGCCATCGGCAAGCAGGTCGGCGATATTCTGGATTTTGGCGGACTGCTTGGCTCCGGCCCGGTGATTCCCATTAACCAGGAAAACAACTCCGTCTTCATCAATCGCGGCGGCCGCATTCCAGCTCCGCTGCAGGCTTTAAAAAACTAAAAAATGAAGATAAACCAGAAAAAATCTGATCGATGATCAGAGCATTTCTTTACTGGTGCTTTACTGCTGTATTTCTCTGCCTGATTTAAAAAGAGGCCGGAGAGATACAGTTTTTTTCTAAAGGACAGTCCAGTTTGCCTCACTTTCCGGCCGCTTTTCTGTCATAATTCTTTTCAAAATAGTTAATATCTAAAGTTATGATTAAAACATTTCATATTGAACATCTTTTAATGGGTGCCTGTACTTCGCTTATGGACTGTACCGGCAATTTTTCCAGCCGTAAACAAGGCTGATTTCTGCAAATGTTTTAAGAGACGATCGGTTCAGGTCCTTCAGCCAGGCAAAGGAAAAGACAGGCCAGAACAATTCCAGGCACTTAAAGCCCATAATGACAAAGACATTCCTGAAAAGCAGCTGCCTGCTTTCCGGATGTTTTTGCCGGTGTCTGTAACCGTTTGTATTTTCGTGATGGTCTGGAGATTCATCCGGACCGTCTTGAAGATTATCCCATTCAGTCCCTGTTTCCTGGGAGGATCAGGATTCTTGAAAAAAGAAAGAGATGTGATCAAGGTCTGGAAAACAGAAAATGGACTGCCAGCAGCTTTGTCAGGAATCGAAAACCAGACTGCAGTGGATAATCGATGCCAATCCGTATCGGCTGCTGCGATTTTGGAACGTATGCCAGACAAGCTGAAGAATTTGCAAATCACGATGGAAAGACAGAATGGTCCAGACAGAACTGGAACCGTGCAAGATTTGTGCCGGTACTGACTATTGTTCTCTGCACAGGGTTGCGCAGCCCCTGGAAAACAGGAAGATCATTAAGCGGCTGCCTGGATTACTGTTATCCGGAAATGGAGAAGCTTTTTTGCCAGTGGAGGATTCAGGTGATTGAAAGCGGCGAGCTGGCTGATGAAGTGATTGAGAAGATTACTTCTGATTATTAATACATTGCGATGTTCGTTGAAGCGGTACGTCATAATCGGCCATCCCATCTGACTGATAAAATTTATCTAAGGCATTCCTTTGCTTTTGCGAATCTTCTTTTCCGCCTGGGCGGTGGAAAAATCAGCAGCGAACAGCTGCAGAAGCTTTTTATGCGAGAAATGAAAGGACCGTGAATCAAGTGATTTCAATCTTAACCAGAAAAGAGCGGCAGCTGTCGACCGATCTTCTGTCATTTTGTGCTGCGCCGGGTATAGCCTGAAGCCAGTATGGAGCTGAATTCGCAGAGGATTTGTCCGGATGGCGTACACAAAAAGCTGACAATTGCACGGAAAATGTCCTTTGAGGTTTGCCTTTTGGAAGGCTGTGTGCTTAAATCTTCGCATAAACGAAGAAGAGAAGTAGTAGAAACCGGAAACCTGAAGAGAGATGGCGGCAGGTGCGAGCCATCGGCGGAACGTTTTGAACGTGTCTTGGAGTGCGGGCTAATCCCCGCCGTGATCCGCGTTAAGGATAAAGTGTCCCGGCTGGATGCCGGGGAAGTAAGGTGGTACCGCGCAATCAGCGTCCTTTCGTTTGTGAAAGGACGCTTTTTTCTTCGAGACAGCTTCTCTGGATGAAAATCCCGGAAAGGAAAATTTTATGAAAAAAACAGCTTCTGCAGCTTTATGCTCAATCTTTGCTTTAGCCATGGCCGCGTGCTCCTCTTCCACAGGAACAGACAGCACTTCCTCTGCAAATGGCAGCCAGGCTTCATCTGCTGCCTCTTCCACCGCTGCAGCCTCTTCGGCAAGCGGCGATGCGCAGACGATTTTAATTGGTATTTCTCCGGACTATCCGCCTTATGAATCCAAATCCGCCAGCGGCGAAATCGAAGGCTTCGACCCGGACATGACCAAGTGGATCTTCGATTACCTCAACGAAAACGGCCACAACTATAAATATGAATTTGAAGAGCTTTCCTTCGATACCATTATTTCCAGCCTGCAGGCCGGCCAGATTGACCTGGGAATTTCCGGCTTTACCTACGATGAAAAGCGCGGCGGTATCTTCTCGGATTCCTACTATGATTCCGCCCAGGTTCTTGTTGTTGCTGAAGATTCCGAAATCAGCACCACCAACGACCTGAACGGCAAGGTTGTCGGTGCCCAGCAGGGAACAACAGGCGAAGAAGCAGCCAACGGAATTGAAGGCGCTGAAGTCCAGGCAACCAGCGATGCCAACCTGATGATGGAAAACCTGAAAGCCCATGGTATTGATGCGGTAGTTATTGATAAGGCAGTTGCCGATAACTACGTGGCCCAGGGCGGTTTCAAGATCGTGGGCGAAGACCTCATGGATGAAGAAAACATTATCTATTCCACCGAAGAGCACCAGGAACTGATGGACCAGATCAACGAAGCCATCAAAGCATTCAAGGACAGCGGCGAATACGAAACTCTGACCAAGAAATGGTTCGCTGCCGGCAGTGCTGAAGAATAATGGAAAACGTTTTAACTGGCGAAAACCTGCTCTTTCTGCTGAAAGGCGCCGGTGTCTCGCTGGCACTGGCTGTGGGCGCTTTGCTGATCGGAATGGTCATCGGTGTGCTCATGGCGGCCGGCCGCCTTTCCAAATTCAAGATTCTTAACTGGCTTTGCGGAGCCTATGTAGAACTGTTTCGCGGAACCCCGATGCTTTTGCAGATCATGTTCTTCTATCTGGGCATCCCGGTTCTGATCCGGATGATGACTGGCGTGCGCATCCGGATGGATGTCTATGCTGTCGCCCTGACCGCTCTTTCGCTCAACTCCGGTGCCTACCAGTGCGAGCTGTTCCGTTCGGGCATTCAGGGAGTGGACAAAGGCCAGTGGGAGGCCTGCGAAACCCTTGGCATCGGCTACTGGCCCATGATGTTCAAGATCATCCTTCCCCAGGCGTTCAAGCGGATTGTTCCGCCTCTGGTTTCCGAGTTTATTACGCTGATCAAGGACAGCTCCCTGGCCAGCTGTATCGGGACGACCGAACTGATGTATGATGCCCAGGTGCTTGGCGCCAGGTATTACAATTACCTGGTTCCGCTGCTGGCTGCCGGTGCGATGTATTTATGCATGACGCTGGTCATCAGCTGGCTGGCCCACAAGCTGGAAAGGAGGCTGGCTGTCAGTGACTGATGCAAAAACAAACGGCACCAATGAGCCGGTAATGATTGAAGCCTGCGGCCTTTCCAAGCATTTTGCCGGGCTGCATGCGCTCAATGACGCCTCGCTTTCCGTTAAGAAAGGGGAAGTCATCTGCCTGATCGGGCCTTCAGGCTCGGGCAAGTCGACTTTTCTGCGCTGCATTCACGGCCTGGAAATTCCGGATTCGGGCGAAGTCTATCTGGAAGGCGTGAAGCTTGACCGCTCCAAAAAAGAGGAATACCGGGCCTTGCGAAACAAGATGGGCTTTGTATTCCAGCACTTCAACCTGTTTCCCAACCTGACCGTCATGGACAACTGCAAGTTTCCCCAGACGACCGTTCTTGGCCGCAGCGATGAGGAAGCCGAAAAGGTGACTCTCGAATATTTAGGCAAGGTCGGCCTGCTGGACAAGAAGGATGCCTATCCCAACAATCTTTCCGGCGGCCAGAAGCAGCGCGTGGCCATTGCCAGGGCCCTGTGCATGAATCCGGAGATCATGCTCTTTGACGAGCCGACTTCCGCCCTTGACCCGGAAATGATCAAGGAAGTCCTGGAAGTCATGCAGGAACTGGCCGATCAGGGCATGACCATGATTGTCGTTACCCACGAAATGGGCTTTGCCCGCAAGGTCGGCACCCGGGTTATTTTCCTGGAAGCCGGCAAAGTAATTGAAGAAGCCGATTCGGAAACCTTCTTTACAGCGCCCAAAAGCGAGCGCGCCAAAGAATTCCTGTCCAAAGTTTTCTACGACTGATCCAGGGCAGAAACGTTCTGTCTTGGCAGTATTGGATACAGGACGATTGGCTGAACCAAAAATTCAGGCAGAAGCCTGATGGCAATAAGAGATATAGAGGACAAAGAAATGGAGATTAAGGATTTCCTGACCGAGAAGTGGATGAACATCTATGAAAGGCAGGCAAGAGTTAACCTGACCGACACTTCCTGCGATTCGCTGAGCACCAGAGACCTGCTGGCGCTGGATCCGGAACTGTTTGATGATGTGACTCTTGACTATGGCTGGATTGAAGGGGACCCCGCTTTAAGAAAGGAGATCCTTTCTTTATATTCGGACCAGAACCCGTCCAGCCTGACCACAACGCATGGTGCACTGCAGGCCAATGAAATGGTCATGTGCATGCTTTTAAAACCCGGCGACCACGTACTCACTTTCCGCCCGGGCTATCAGCAGTTTTCGGATTTTCCGCGCTGGCTTGGCGCGAATGTTACCGAATTTGACCTGGATGAAACCGACTGGTCGCTGGATCTGGATGCTTTTATTGAACAGATCACGCCGCAAACCCGGCTGGTGGTTTTTGCCAATCCCTCCAATCCGACTGGCACCGTTCTCGATGAAGACCAGCTGAAAAAACTGGCCGCGGCCTGTGGCCGGCATGGAACGTGGATTCTGGTGGATGAAGTGTACCGCAATCCGCTCGATGGCGAAAAATCGATCACTGACCTGTATGAAAGAGGGGTAGCGACTGGTTCGCTTTCCAAACAGTTTGGCCTGGCCGGCCTGCGGCTTGGCTGGATCAAGGGAGCGCCCAGCCTGATTGAAGCCGTCAATACATTCCGGGATTACACGATCATTTCCGGGGGCGTCCTTTCGGAAAAGATAGCGGCCCTCGCTTTGCATCATAAGGAGACGATCCTGGCCCGGCATCTGGAAACCATCGAGAACAATAAGCAGATTCTGAAAGCCTGGCTGGATCAGTCACCCTGGTTTTCCTGCATCCTTCCCTCAAAAGGAACGGTGGCATTTTTAAAGCTGCCGGAAGGGGTGGAGAGCGAAGCATTCTGTACAAAGCTGCTCGACGAAACCGGAATCTTTTTTGTACCCGGCAGCTGCTTTGAAAAGGAAGGCTATGTCCGGCTTGGACTGGGCAAATCGCATGAAAACCTGCCCCAGGCCCTTGAACAGCTCGATCAGTGGACCGGCCGCTATCTGGCCAGTCTGCAATCCAAACCAGCCCAAAGCTGATGGAAGGCCCGGCGAAAGCCAGAAGAGTGCAGCCCTGCATTCTGAAAAATACCGGTCTGAAAAAAACGGACGGAGATACGATCCGCCTGAACCCAAAAAAACGGCCCGGAACTGGATATTCATCTGGATATTCAGTTCCGGGCTTTTTCTTTGCGGCCAGGTTAAGGGCAAAGGGAGAGGTGACGGCCGGAGCACCTGCTTTTTGCGGCATGCATCGGGAATGGATGGAATCCCTGTGCTAAATTCGTTACATAACAAGGACTTGGAATTTCCAGTCCTGGAAACAGAGAGGGTGAGCGGGATGGACAGCATGCCTGTTTTGAGCGGATTTTCTTCTTCGGCGATCATGATCTTTCGAATTGTTTTTGCCGGGCTTTGCGGTATGGCTATCGGCTATGGCCGGCAGAGAAGCAACAAGCCCTCGGGCATAAAAACCCATATGGTTGTAGCGTAGCCAATAATTGGAAAATCTGGAATCGGGTTTTCCATCCCGCCCCATGGCAGGCCAGCATCCTACGCCTGATGCCAGTTCTGTTTGGGGGTCTGCACCTTAATGCATTGAGCCGGACAGCAATTTTTGAATCTCCTCCTGCAGGGCCTGAAAGAAACATCCTCTGGCGTTTCTTCCCTCCCTGCAGGAGGTTTTTGCTGTATCAAAAGAGGCCAAGGCCCCTTCTTGCGATCATGCAGGCGGCACCAAGATGAACGTTGATGCCGTATTCTTTGCACACTGTCTCTTTTGCTTTCCTTGAGGTATAAGCTGGATCTACGATCTTCAGATCCACATTGTCTTTAAAGCACCTTCTTTTTACTGCCTTTGTGTACTGGCTGTAGGCAAGCTGAGTGATCATTCGATTATAGGTTTTATTCTTCTGCAAGTCTGACTTCTCAGCACAGAAGTCAAGATCTTCGATGACAAGATCTTTGCCTTTGGATCGGGCTTCGGCTGTGATCTCTTTTACATACGCCCTCATCTGGTCGATCCCCTGATTGTAGCTGTGATTTTTTTTGCCAAGCCCGGGAAGGCTGATCCTTCTGGCATAGATGATGTTTCCTTTTCTGTCCGTTTCGCAAAGAGCAATATGGTCAGCGTTGAAATCAAGACCAATCACTCCCTCAAAGGAGGACGTGTTCCATCCATCCGGTTTTGGAAGATAAAGATAGAACTGGACATAGTGTCCCTTCTTCCTTCTCAGGATGCGGACGCTGATCGCCTGCTTCATTGGCTGCTTTGCTTCATAGCCGTCAAATACCTGATTGAGCAGCTCCAGTCCGGGAATATGGATGATCATCACCGGTCCGGTGATGATCCTGTCCTGTCCTTTTTTCGGTTTCAGTACAGGCAGGACGCCGATCTGCCAGGATCCGTCTTCCATACGGATCAGACGGCAGAGCTGGTTTCCGTTTTGCTCATCATTCTTGCCGCAGAGATACATCATCTTCTCCCGGTTTCTGACAAACATCTCTTTCCATTCGTCATGACTGGAAAGCCCGTTTTCTTCGAGATGATACTGTGCCTTAAAGAGCTTCTTTGTGCCAAAGCAAAGACGGACATGTCTGTTTTCGATGTCCTTTTTCCACCGTTTCAGCTTCGCTTCCAGTTCGGGGATCAGCTGACCCAGACGCCACAGTTCCTGTTTCTGTTTACGGTAAACGGAGAGTTCATGATCATCCAGTCTTCCTGCAGCAGCCTTTCCGCTGTTTTCTTTTACCTTTTTCTTCAGCTTTTTCATCCTTTTCTTTTTGCGGGAGATGGAAGCCTGCAGGTCTTTGGCCTGCTCTTTAGCCAGTTCCAGCCCTGCCTGATGTCTGGATTTTGTATCTCTGGCAATGGAATTGGCTGCACGGCTTTTCAGGCCATATTCATTCTGGAGGTCTTTGGCGAGCTGGTTCAGGTTCTTCTGGCCATGGTTGATCCTGGAAAAAGCGGACCGGTAAGCTTTTGAATAAACGGCAAACCCCTCATCAATACAGGCGATCACTTCCGGGCAAAGTCTTTGATCCAGCCGGATTTCCAGGGGAATGACCAGGGATTCCGGCTGTTCATAAACTGGAGGCATGGATAAAGCCAGGTCTGTCTTCTCTGTCTGCATTATTCATCCTCCTGATCGGGGACAGAATCTATGATCTTTTGCATCTTCTTTTTCTGGCTGCCTCTGATCCTGTAAAGCTTGCCGGAAAAGGATGCCAGCAGGCTCATCATGTCATCAACAAGTTCTTCCTGGAGATCTTTGTCTTCCTTTTCCTGCAGAGCGATCAGTTCCACATCAGCCATCGAGAACAGTTCTTCCAGGTATTCATAACCAAAACGGGTCAGCCGGTCTTTACTGGTGATGAAGATTTTCTTGATCTCATGATGCTTTGCCATTTCGATCAGCCGGACCAGCCCTTTTCTCTTTGCGTTGAGTCCGGATCCGGTATCCCTGATGACGATCGGTCTGTCCAGACCTTCTTTTTCACAGGCATCCATGATGTCAGAGACCTGTCTTTCCAGATCGCCTCTGTTTTTCTGTTCATGGGAGGAGACCCTTACATAGATGGCATCTCTTCTTGCGTCATCATCCTCAAGCAGAAGCCCACAGCGGCTGAGCAGTTCAGCCACGCTGTCTTTTGGGATCAGGATCCGGTTGGTGTCAGTCCGGATGGCTTCAAGCTTTCCGGCACGGACCATGTTGGAGATAGTCCTCTGTTCCCGGCCGAGCATGGCACCGACTTCTTTCGGCTTGTAGTAATCCTTTGTCAATTCGCTTTTTCTGATCATAAGAAAGGCCCCCTTTCTGTACTTATTATAACGGAAAACGGGGCCTAATACTAGGTTATTAGGTAATTGATTCCTTATATACCTTATTGGTGGCAACTGTTGCCTACCCTTCGCTTCTGCCATATTCATGCTGATCTCCAAATATGGATTTACAGACAGCGAAAACTTCGATTCCTCAAGAATCGCGTCCCAGGTGGTCAGCGGAATCTCTTTTCTGGGAACAGGAATCATCATCAAGCGGCATGCGAACATCGAGGGTCTGACCGATGCGGCGACTATATGGTATGCGGCTGCGATTGGCATGGCTGCAGGAGATGGAATGTATACGCTTGGCTTTTTCGCCTCGCTGCTGCTGGTAATCGGAACCAACGCACTTTACCGGCTGGAGAAAAACCACCGGGACCGACAGGACTCCTATATGATTACGCTGGATTCCCTTGAGGCGCTCAACCAGTTTGTTCAGGACAACAAATCCGCCATCAGCTGGCACCGGATCGAGAAGCACTCCAAAAAGGAATATCTGCTGCGAGTGCAGATGGATTTTGATAACAAAGCAGCCAGAAAACAATGGGAGGAAAAAGTCTTTTCCAATCCCGCCGTCTCATCTTTCCGCTTTCTCTATCCTGCAGACTGATTTTCATCTGCCATGGAGCAGAAATATTCTTTGCGGGCAGAAAATATCATGGATACCGTTTGCTGCAGGCCTGTTTCAGCGAAAAATGCCGGATTTTGACAGGTTCTAAAAGGCCTGGCAGGATTTTCGAAAAATCTGCTTGTCAGGGACGCAGACGAGAAGATAGTGAGAAGATAACGAGAAGATAAAGGAAAAGAAAAAAAGACGAAACGGAGAGGCAAAACAGGCTTTGGGCGAAAGTTCTAAAAAAGAGCTGCAAAGCATCCGTTTCTAACGCTTTAGCTCATGCAGGTTTGGGGCATGATAAAATAAACAAATGAAACATAAAATTATAGCCCTGCTTCTGGCGGGATCTTTTCTGGCAGCTGGATGCCAGCAGAAAAGCCCGGTTGATCCGTCTTCCCATTCGGCATGGGAATGCACCCAGGATACAACAACAATCCGTCTTGAAAACAAGGACGATACATTAAATACAAGTGAACAGATTTTCATCATTCCTTATTCAGCGATTGAGACTGAAGAAGGAACGGATGTTGAAGCCGCCCGGAAAGAAGCCCTTGAGGTATGCAGCCGGATGTTTTCCGGAATCGATGGCGTGACGTTTACCTGCAAGGCACTGGACACAGGAATTCAGGCCGACCTGAAAATTGACTACTCCAAAGCCAGCATCGACCAGCTGAAAAAGGCCAGCCTGACCGACCAGCTTGGCCTGGAAGAAGGCTACGTCTCCCTGTCCAAGACAATCGGCAAAATGGAAGAACAGGGATTTGCCTGCATTGGAGTGACGAAATGAGGTACTACATTTCAGACTGTCATTTTTATCACCGCTCGCTGCTGACCAGCATGGACAAAAGACCTTTTGACTCAATTGAGGAAATGAACGAATTCATGATTGAGCAGTGGAACTCCCGGGTAAACAAGAATGATGATGTCATTATCCTGGGCGACTTGTCCTGGGGCAATGCCCAGCAGACCATGGATCTGCTCAAGCGGCTGAAGGGCCATAAGTACCTCATTCGCGGTAATCATGATCTGTACTTAAAGGATAAGGATTTTGACCAGAGCCTGTTTGGGTGGATCAAGGATTACGCAGAGCTGCGGGACAACAAGCGTAAAGTCGTCCTGTCCCATTACCCGATTGTCTGCTATAACGGCCAGTACCGGCTTGATGAAGAAGGCGTTCCGAAAACCTGGATGCTTTACGGCCATATTCATAACACCCATGACCAGGATTTGATAGACGAATATGGCCGGATGGTCAAAACACGGACGCACAAACGGATTGGGACCGGCGAAAGCGCCCCGATTCCAATCCAGATGATTAACTGCTTTACGATGCGCTCCCACTACATCCCGCTTACCCTGGATGAGTGGATCGCCCTGGAAAAGGACAGGCTCCAGGCAAAAGACCAGATACAAGAGGAGGAGCATTCATCAAAAAACTCCGATGAGTATGAAATTGGCAGTCGGGAAGCAGGCAGAACAGAATAATAGGGAGCCTGCCTGAATAAAAAGCTGAGCAGAATTCCAGATCTGGCAGCAGGAAGGGGATGACCGGCTTGAAACTGACGGAATATCGCAAGCTTGTCAAAGGCCTGAGTGATGAGCAAAAAGAAAAGCTGATCATGGACCTGTACAAAAGAGGATCGAAGCAGGAAAAGCAGATGCAGGAAGTTGCAACTGACCTGATCCGGGAAGGGAAGGAACTGCCTCCGACAAAAGCCAAAGTTCCGGATCTGAAAAGCGCGCATAAGGATCTGGACAAGCTGGAAACGATTGCCGGTCGCTACTTTTCGTATCGCTACTACAAGCCCGGTTCTTTTCGCCTTGGTGCGCGCCGGCTGATCCGGGAACTTCCCCTGTGCCCGGTGCAGGCAGAAAACTATGATGAAGCGGTTGAAATCCTTGTACAGCTGTATTTGATGATGTGCGATGACTGTCGTCTGCGCCGGGCAAACCGGCTGTTTGAACTGGCAGGCACCTCAAGAAGCGAGCTGTATTACCTGATCTGTACCCTTCGTCTGGCCAAGGGCTATAAAAAAGAGATCCTGGACAAGTGTATCTGCCTGCCAGTATTTGGCGAGGGATGCGATGCGGGTGTTTATCTCCAGGATTATGAGATGTTTATCTCGCTGCTCAAGAATGGGGATCTGCGCCTTGAGGTGATTGATCTTTGCAAAGAGCGGATTAACTTTTTTCTGCATACAAAAGATGACCAGATTGATATGGAGTATTGGACGGATATCTCCCGGGCCAGACGGGCCGCATTAACCGTCGGGCTTTGCTGGTATGCCCTGGAACGGGAAGAATCCGGCAGGGAATATGCCGAAAAGCAGGCCAGAAAACTCTTTGGTCCGCTGGCGGATGAATTCCTGGCGTTCTGGTTCGATGCTGCCGAATGGCTGAAATACCAGAAGGAAAAGGAACAGCATGCCCTGGAAGACGATTCGTACGATGAAGAATATTTTGACTGAAATATTTCTGGAAAAGATCGAAATTAGCTTTCCATCAAAAAAGCGCATGGCAGCCAGAACCTGAAAAATAACTGAGAAAAATATCTGAATGAATTACAGCTGTCTGTGGGCGAACAGGAAAGAAATAAAAAGAAAACAATCAGGATAAGAAACAGCGAATAAAATAGAGGCACAAGAGACCCAGAGCGAGACTGGACTCTTGCGCCTTTTTAGCTGTTCTATCAAAGCCCTGGAAAGAGGAGCAGGCAAAACAGATGCTCTGTTCGATTCTGGTATTGATGCCAGAGAAGTTTTCTGGGGTGGACTTTTGAATGGTGCACAAATGCCTGAAAGAAAACCCGGCAGGATTCCTGCCGGGACTGAATTCAAAATGGTGACGCGTACGGGATTCGAACCCGTGAATGCATGCGTGAAAGGCATGTGAGTTAACCGTTTCTCCAACGCGCCAGCTAAGATGTCTGCCGTCTTTGTGACTGCCTGATTACTTTACCATACTTTTGGCAAATGGCAAAATATTTTTAGAATTTTTTTGAGCAGCCAATCTGTCTGGAAACCTGAACAGGAGCACTGAGGGCAATACTTGAGTTCTTTTCATTATCTAATAGTCCGAAAAATAAAAACGGCAGATCAATCTGCCGTGCTTATTCAAAATGGTGACGCGTACGGGATTCGAACCCGTGAATGCATGCGTGAAAGGCATGTGAGTTAACCGTTTCTCCAACGCGCCATGAATGTTTTAGAGGCGGAACCGCCTTGGTGCCTGAATATAATAACACGAAAAACCTGAAGTGCAAGAAAAATGGTGAAAATACATAAATTTCCCCGATTGTCTGAAAATGTGGGTCTTCTCAACTGACTGGATAAGAATCTTTTTGATGGAGCTGGGGAACATCTGTCACAATAAACGGATGATTTCGACAGGCAGAGTCTGCAAAAGGATAGGCAGTCAGATTTTTTTCAGTATCTGTTCAATTGGCCCGACTCGGAAAGCTCTGTTTTAAGGCTGGTCCTTTTTTGAAAAAAGAAACGGCCGTATCCTGTTCCTCGTTCGACAGGCCATAGAGCCAAAAAAGCTGCAAAATCCCGGACCAGAGTCCTGCACAAAAAAGAGCAGCACCATTTTTAGAACAGGAACAGGCAGGGAACTTTAAAAATGTTCAGAAAAATCAAACGCATGAAATCTCGCGAATCTGGTAGCATCGATCAGCAGCGGTTTTTCAGCCAGAAGTAAACAAGCTGGAAGTGGCAGATATCAGATAATGAAAATAATATTGAAAATCATTCGGTCATTATAATTTATTCAATTGGATTAAATTGATAAGATCAAAACAATACTGGTAAAACCGTTCTGGAAAGGCATGACAAAATCCATAAGATAAATATAACTATGGGAAATCAATCATCGCTGATCATGGTTGGTTATACCTTTTCAGGAGCATTGCCGGTTGATAGAAAGTACGAGGTGGGAATGAAACAAGTAAAAGAATATCTGACTATTGCTATGGCTTATGTCGGCGTTATCGTTGGCGCCGGGCTTTCTTCAGGCCAGGATCTTCTTCAGTATTTCCTGGCTTTTGGACGGCAGGGAATTATTGGGATTGTTCTGCTGATTGGACTGAATGTCATTTTCGGGAAAATCGTCATTACACTGGGAAGTTATTTCCAGTCACGCAGCCATTCTGAAGTACTCCAGGCTATTGCTTCGCCGCTGGCAAGCCGGATCATTGACTGGACACTGATTATTTCCAGCTTTGTTGTCGGGTTTGTCATGATTGCCGGAGCTGGATCCAATCTGGAGCAGCAGTTTGGACTGCCATCGTGGCTCGGCGCCCTGATTTGTGCCGGCCTGATTGTTATGGTGACGTTTCTTGATTTCAATAAAATTACGAAGATTCTGGGGATCTTCACGCCGATTGTCATTGTGATGATGATTATCATGACAATTGTTTCCATTATCCAGAAACCGCTGGATCTTTACACCCTGGATCAGGCGGCTGAATCGCTTCAGGCCCCGATGCCCAATGTCTGGCTTTCTGGTGTGAACTATTTTTCGCTGTGCCTGATGACGGGCGTTTCGATGGGATTTATCCTGGGCGGTTCAATCCCATCGATTCGAAGTGCTGAAAAAGGCGGGATCTGGGGTGGCGCTCTGGTTGGCCTGCTGATTGCCTGCGCCTATCTGTGCCTGATGCTCAATGCCTCTCGAGCCGTGCACAGCGATATGCCGATGCTGGAAATTGCCAGCGGCATTTCTCCGCTTTTTTCTCTGATTTATGCGCTTGTCATCTTCAGCCTGATTTTTAATACGGCGTTTTCGCTGTTTTACGGCCTGGCCAGCCGGTTTGCCAAAGGATACGAGAGAAAGATGCGGATCTATATGATCGGGCTGGTCGCCGGCGGATACCTGCTGAGCTTTGGCGGATTCTCCTCTTTGATTGCCATGGTCTATCCTGTACTTGGCTATATGGGATTTGTCCTGATCGCCATCCTGGCGCTGGCCTGGGTGCGCGGCAGGCAGAAAATTATCAAAGAGAAAAAGACGAGGGCAAAGCTGTTCCGGCTGGCTGCAGCGGAAGCAGATGGAAAACTCAGCCTGCAGGAAAAGAAGACGTTTAAGCAGCTGTGCATTCAATCTGCTGCCGGAACCAGAAGAATTGAACAGGCTGTTCGAAACTATGCCCGCCAGGCTCTGCAGCCTTCAAACCCTGATTCTGTTCTTTCCTGATCTTTGCGGCCAGTCGCCGATTGAAAGATGGGATTTTTTGGACGCTGTTTCAGAGTCTCAGATTAAATTTTAACCGTAAAACCGGCTGTGCTTTCAGCTGCAAAAGCACAGCCGGTTTTGTGTTTCCATAGTTCTCGCTGAATTCTTCGCTGCCTGCAGATCAGAAAGAAAGATATGCGTCCACTTTTGGTGGTCCAGTTTATGCCTGGCCAGAAATGGGCGGGAAAAGAGGGAAAAGAGGAAAAAGCTCCAGCCGCGCTGCGACAAAAAAACAGCAATCCAAGTCTGGACTGCTGTGAATTGGCAAATGGTGACGCGTACGGGATTCGAACCCGTGAATGCATGCGTGAAAGG